>Ga0214919_10005821_pt1 | contig 17218 bp, 15 predicted proteins | sample LL1503_MetaG_FD_177994 | JGI IMG/M metagenome (GOLD analysis project Ga0214919, IMG submission 177994) | Freshwater microbial communities from Lake Lanier, Atlanta, Georgia, United States - LL-1503 | ecosystem: Environmental > Aquatic > Freshwater > Lake | place: USA: Georgia | collected...
GCCACATCTTCAGAAATTAAGATTAAATAACCCTCAGCCTTATAATCCGACGCTTCTCTCAAGACTTCTCTATATAAATCAAAAATCATGCTCTCTACTGTTTTAACTTTGCCGCGGCCTTCACATTGTGGACAAGCCTCACAAAGATTTTGACCCAAAGATTCTTGGGTTCTTTTACGCGTCATCTGGACTAGGCCCAAACTAGAAATTTCTGTAATAAACGTCTTCGCCGGATCACGATCTAAGACTCTGGCTAAAGCAGATAGCACTTGCTCGCGATGTTCTGGAACGCTCATGTCTATAAAATCAATAATAATAATCCCGCCTAAGTTTCTTAGTCTTAGTTGCCGACCAATAATTAAAGTCGCTTCTAAATTAGTCTTAAAAATCGTCTCTTCGAGATTTTTCGCGCCAACAAAATGGCCGGTATTAACATCAATAGTCGTCATGGCTTCTGTCTGATCAAAAATCACAGAGCCGCCGGATTTTAATAAAACTTTTCGCTGTAAAGCTTTTTGAATTTCAGCTTCGACACCATACATTTCGAATAAGGGCGCATTACCTCTGTAAAATTCTATTTTCTCAGAAAGATTGGGCACAAAGTCTTTGGCAAACTTAGATAATTCTATGCAACTGGACTCCTGATCAATCCAGACTTTTTCAATATCTTCAGAGGCTAAGTCTCTCAAAGCCCGATATTTCAAATTTAAGTCTTCATAGATCAAACCAGGCTTTCTCATCTTCCCTGCTTTTTGCTTAATGCTTTTCCATAGTTTTTCTAGGAATAAAACATCTTCAGACAATTGCTGATCTTTCACGCCTTCAGCCACCGTACGGACAATATAGCCCTCTGGATTTTCTTGATGTAACACATGCCCGACTAGTTTCTGCAATCTTTCTCGCTCATCTGGGTCTTGAACCCTGAGAGAAATCCCGACATGTTTTAAATCTGGCATATACACCAAATATCTGGATACAACGGATAGATGCGTGGTTAGTCTAGGGCCCTTGGTCCCTAAAGAATTTTTAATCACTTGGACTAATAATTCTTGGCCCTCATAAACCCATCGTCGAATATCTGCGTCTGGAGAACTCATATCTATTTCGACATTATTTAAGCCTTCTTCTTTATAGGGCATGAGATTAGACACATGTAAAAATCCAGCCTGTTCCAAACCCAGATCTACAAAGGCCGCCTGCATCCCTGGTAAAACTCGAATAATTTTGCCCCTATAAATATTCCCCAGAATCCCTTTGTCCGCTTCACGCTCGACAAAAATTTCTTGCAACAAACCATTTTCAACCAGCGCCACGCGGGTCTCATAGGCGGTGAGATTAATTAAAATCTCAGAATGAATCAGATGGGACATGTTTAATTTCTACTTTTTTAATTTTATTTTTAATATTTTAAATTTTAAATTTTAAATTTTAAATTTTAAAAACAATACAGCTCATGAATTCTTGAGCGCAAGATTATATACTCCGCGACCCTTATTTCCCCAGTAGTTAATTTGAGCTGAATAATCTTTATGAGTCATTTAAAAAATATTTTAAAACTGTTTTTCATTGGAAAAAGTTTAGATCCTTTTAAACCTGGTTTGTTTAAACATGTCGCACTGATTTCTATTTTTGCCTGGATTGGCTTAGGCGCGGATGGTTTGTCTTCTTCTTGTTATGGACCTGAGCAAGCTTACTTAGCGCTGGGGACCCATACGTCTTTATCTGTCTTTATTGCGCTTGGAATTATCGTCGCCATTTTTATTATTGCCCTGGGTTACAACCAGGTCTTAGAGCTCTTTCCACAAGGTGGCGGCGGTTATAGAGTCGCATCCCAATTATTGGGCCCCAAATTTGGCGTTGTCTCAGGGTCAGCACTGATTGTTGACTATGTTTTAACCATTGCGATTTCTATCGCCAGTGGCGCTGATGCCATCTATAGCTTTCTGCCCATCTCCTGGCATATGAGTGAACTCCCTGTCGAAATTGGCATGACGCTGATTCTGATTCTTTTAAATCTTCGTGGCATGAAAGAATCCATTCAAGTTTTATTTCCCATTTTTATGGGCTTCGTGATCACGCATTTTATTTTGATTAGCTATGGCATTGGCGTGCATGTCAGCAACTTACCCACTGTGTTTCATCAAGCGGCTCAAAATTCTATGAGCTTAAGTTCAAATATGGGATTTTTATTTTTGTTAGCGTTTGTTCTTCATGCTTACTCTTTAGGCAGCGGGACTTATACGGGCCTTGAAGCTGTTTCCAATAATATTAATAAATTAGCGGAACCCCGAGTTAAAACTGGTAAATTCACCATGCTTTACATTGCCGTCTCTTTATCCATTGTCGCGGCGGGCATTACGCTTTTATATCTACTCTGGAATGCAACGCCCGTTCCAGGTCAAACACTCAACGCGGTTGTTTTTTCGCATATCTTAGGCACTTCGAGCTGGGGGCATGCCGGCTTAGTGTTAACTTTATTATTTGAAGGCGGTATTTTACTCGTCGCTGCGAATACGGGGTTTTTAGCCGGCCCGGCTGTTTTAGCCAATATGGCTCAAGACAACTGGCTCCCCAGAAAGTTTAGATTATTGTCTTCTCGCTTAGTCACTAGCAATGGCATCTTAGTGTTTGGTGTTTGCGCAATCTTGGTTTTATTGCTGTCTGAGGGCATGGTCGATTGGCTGGTTGTGTTATATAGCATCAATGTTTTTATTACTTTTACACTGACTTTACTGGGCCTATCTATTCACTGGATTCGTCATCGTGCAGGGCCCAATGGTTCTAAGCACTGGCTCATTAGATTATTCACAGCGCTGATTGGTTTTGTACTCACAGGCAGTATTTTAATCATTACGATTCAGAGCAAATTTACATCTGGCGGCTGGGTCAGTTTATTAATTACACTCGCTGTTGTTATTTTCTGCTATGCCGTCAAACGTCATTACAATCGAGTTAACTATGTCTTGAAATCTTTACAAAAAGAACTGGCGCCGCCCTTAAAAAATAAAAACCAGACTCACACCACCCCCCCTTTAGATCCTCATAACCCGACGGCTATTATTCTCTTAGATTTTAATAAAGCCGTAGGCATGCATACTTTATTTTGGATTATTAGACACTTTGGAAAATATTTTAAAAACTATGTGTTCATTAGTGTCGGCCAAGTCGATATAGAAAACTTTCAAGGCGAAAAAGCATTAAAAAATATGACTAATCACGTCACAGAAAATTTAAATTATTTTGTTAATTACTGTCATCAACATGGCCTAGCGTCGACTAGCTACTCAGCCTACGGCCCAGATGTCATGGAAAAACTAGCTGAGCTATCAACTCAAGCACGTGCTGACTATCCCAGTCATATTTTCTTCGCGGGACAAATTAGTTTCGAAAATGACACCTGGTTCAAAAGATTATTACACAATGGCATGGCGTATAACTTCCAAAGAAAATTGCATTCAGAAGGCGCACAGATCTTATTATTACCGATGAGATTAAAGGGCTGATATAAATAATAATAAATAATACTAAATAACCAGCATCATTAAGATCGCATCTTCCCGATCCTGATCTTTATTTAAATTAGGGTAATATTTTTCTCTCAACCCTATTTTTAAAAACCCGCATTTTAAATATAAATTAAGCGCCGCCTGATTAGATTCAGGGACTTCTAAAAAGACTTTTTCAGCTTTGGCCTCGCGCGCTTTATCTAATAAAAATTTTAGTAATTTTTCACCATAGCCCTTTCGATGAAAACAAGAAGAAATACCCAGAGTTAAGAGCTCTATCTCATCTAGAACAATAGACAAAACCCCGAAGCCCATTAACTCACCTAGCTGTTCTGAAAAAATACCCCAGGTCTGACAGTGCGCTGCCAGTAAAGAATCTTTCATTTGGCCAGCAGACCACGGAAGCTCAAAAACTTCTCTTTCGATCTGCATCATTCCAGTTAAATCATTCGGCCCGAGAGGTCGAAAGTAATAATCGAGAGACATCTTGAAACACCTGTCGTTTAAGCTTGGGGTCTAGGAGAACAGAACTAAGATCCAGTGTCTCCATCGTCACTGAGAAATCTTGATAAAAACTAGGATTTAAATTCACACCAAAATTAAAAATAAAATTAATCTCTGCTTTTAAAAATAATTCTTTTATCGCTTTAATCTCTCGACAAGCCTCTTGATTAAAAGACTCATCTGGCCAAATAAAGACACAGCCATTTTCAGGGATATTTAAATATTTCAAAATATTTTTTAACAAAAATAAAATATCTTTTCTTTCTAAATTATTTTTATTCGCCAATAAAATTAAATAATTTTTCGTCTCTAGTTCAGCATTAAAATTATCTTTTCTTAAAAAATATTGATCTACTTTTAAGCTTTTTAAAATCTCGCTTAACTCATTATTTAAATCTCTACTTGGCAAACTATTTGGCACCTCGGCCTCTTTTTAATTTTTCCAACCCTAACTTTCTATTTTTCCAAAGCCAAGACACTGGCCCTGAAAAACAGTAAGTTAAAAATATTAAACTCAATACTTCTGGCGGCTGCCAAGAAATTAAAACAAGCGCAACTAAAATAATTACAATGGCCGCAAATCTAACCCGGACGTTCAGATCAATATCTTTAAAGCTCCTAAAAGGAATACTGCTAATTTGAAGTGCTGCCAAAATAACTAGAAACACACAAAAGAAAATAGAAACTTCAGTAGACGCCCAAGAATACGTATCCACAAGCCATACCAAGGCAGCTAATAATCCTGCAGGAGCGGGACATGGCAACCCTGAAAAATACCGCTTAGAAAAAGCAGTCGGCGCCTCATCTGTCTGAATATTAAATCTGGCTAATCTCAAAGCCACGCAGCCCATGTAAATAAAACTACAGAGCCAGGCGACTTTTCCCCAATGAATATTATGCAGGTAAGAAATATCTAATTTATAAATCATTAAAGCCGGCGCGACCCCAAAACAAACAATATCTGAGAGAGAATCTAATTCAGCCCCAAAAGCGCTCTGTGCATTAATTAATCTTGCAACGCGGCCATCCAAGCTATCTAAAATCATGGCAATAAAAATAGCCACACTCGCCGTTGTAAAATCACCATTCATGGCTGCAATCACGGCATAGAAACCAGAAAACAAAGCGGCCAAAGTAAAAAAATTAGGCAATATATAAATACCCTTGCGGCGTTTTACAGGCACTTGACTGGCAAGGTCTATCTCCAACGTATCTTCTATTGGTCTATCCAATATTGATCTATCCAGGGTTTCTTCATCTGGCTGGTCTGTAGCTTCCATTTTATCTTCTGTCATTCATTCAAAACCTTTTTATCTCAATCTCAAAAAACGCGAGAGCTTAACAAAGTAATCGCCCTAGTTAAACAAATAGATCCCAATGACAATAATCAATGCTCCTATTTGGACGAAGCCTATGATGGCACCTTATTAATCTTAACAATTAATCAGGAGGCTTTATGAATCCAAATTATAGCACCGCACCCCCTCAATTCCCCACTCATTCGCCTATTGATAAACCTCCCGTCAGCACGTTCAAGCTGATTTTTTGGTCAGCTCTTTCAGTCATGTATCTCACGGGCATTATTTTTAATCTCTTTCATCAAACCTGGGCGAGCATGAAAAAATATCCTTTTGAGCTGACCATTATGGGCGCCTGGTTTACAGTCATTCAACATGCCTTATGCCATCCTCACTCCCCCATTCCAAAACTAGAATGCTCCACACCCCTGTTTCTCTTGCCCCTAAAAGAACGCCTTCAAGAGGTCGGTCAGGACGTCAACCATCGCTGCCCCAGAATCAGCGCATGTTTTAAACCTCTGAATTACACCGCAGCGATAGGTTTTTCCAATTTAACCTTGAATCTTGAAATTCTTATTGCGGCGATGTATTGGGCTTTGGGGGCGTGGGTTGGCCAACTAAAAACCGATGGAACAGCGGGCGCTAATAGTATGATTTTACATGGCGGTTTTGCGGGGATCTTGTCTCTGGATTACTTAATCAATCAGCGTCCTTTTTATTTGAGACGAGCACTGATTAATACCCCGTTTTTTTTAATCGGTATTTTTACCCCCTGGAATGCAGTGGGCCAATGGATCAATGGCGAGCCTATTTATCCTGAAACAGATATGCGTACCCAGTTCACGCATATTTTAGTTGCCTTAGGCATTAGCTTGGCGTCGAGCATCGCCATTGCAGCCGGGATTAAATTAACGAGCATAGGCAGTCAATTTTTAAAAAGCCGCTGCCGTCCAACAGAAAATCTCACAACCCCTTCTATTAATCACCACACGGCTTTACTCCACCCCGCAGGCTTACCAAAAAACTCAATAGACGGAGAGAAAAAACAAGAAGAGCAAGTAGAAGCTTTCTATCCCTAGACCATATTCATCCCGCCATTCACATGCAGGGTCTCACCCGTAATATATCCAGCACCTTCTGAGCATAAAAAATCAACCACGGCGGCTATTTCTTCTGGCTTACCAATTCTTCCCAGTGGAATTTCTTTTAATAAATTTTCGCGCAACTCTGGGCTAAGTACGGTCGTCATATCTGTCTCTATAAATCCTGGCGCAACGACATTGACCGTAATAGCACGGGATGCTAATTCACGAGCCAGTGCCCTTGAAAAACCCATCACCCCTGCTTTCGCAGCGCAGTAATTCACCTGCCCTGCATTGCCCATCGAGCCGACTATGGACCCAATATTCACAATGCGTCCAAAACGCGCTTTCATCATGTCGCGAATACACGCTTTACTTAATCTAAACACGCCTTTCAAATTAGTATCTATCACACTGTCCCATTCATCATCGGACATGCGCATTAACAAATTATCTTTGGTAATTCCCGCGTTATTCACTAAGACACTGGGAGAGCCACAAGTAGATTTTAATTGGGCGATTAAATTATTAATTTGCTCTGAATCAGTCACATTTAAGACATGCGCCTCGCCGTCTAGGCCTTCTTGTTTTAAACCTAGTTCTATATTTTCAACACCCGATTCACTCGTCGCAGTCCCAATCACATAGAAACCCGATCGTGCGAGTTTATAGAGCACCGCCCGTCCAATCCCTCTGGACGCCCCAGTAACTAAAGCAACTTTTTTTGAATTATTTTTTTCTGGATTTAAATTTTCTACTGTCATGGTTTTTTACTTCGCCTATTTAAATTTTTTTAATTTTAAAATCTTAATTTTTAATAATTAACTCTTCGCCGTTAAAACTTAAAGATTCAACACCTAAATTTTCACTGCCAAGCTCACTACCTAGCTCACTGATAATTCTTTTATTCAAGCCCGTTAAAACTTTTCCAGGGCCGATTTCGATCACTCGCGAAACTCCATAGTTTTTAACCATAGAAGCAATACTCTTCACCCACTGAACGGGATCGGCTAATTGTTTAACTAAAGCCTGTTTGATTTCAGCCGGATTATTTTGATGGGATAAAACATCGACGTTATGAATCACGGGAATTAAATTATTGAGATTATTTAAATCTATATTTTTTAAAATCTCAGCCAATCTTAAAGCCGCAGGCGCCATTAATTCACAGTGTGATGGCACAGAGACTGGCAAAGGCAAAGCTCTTTTTGCGCCTAATTGTTTTGCAAAATCCATGGCTCTAAAAACAGCGGACTCATGACCGGCAATCACGACTTGGCCTGGCGAATTAAAATTCACAGCATTCACAACATCAGACTCACGGGCTAAGTCACAAGCTTCTAAAACTTTTGAGTCTTCTAGACCCAAGATCGCCGCCATCGCTCCAACCCCTTCAGGAACAGCCTCTTGCATAAACTGCCCTCGAAAAGAAACTAGGGAGATTGCATCTGAAAATTTTAAAGCGCCAGAGCAAACTAAAGCTGTATATTCACCTAAAGAGTGCCCTGCCATCACGCAAATATGACTACTGGAAAATAAATCAAGTGCTCTTGCTGGATTAGAAAAAATTTTAAACAAAGCACAAGACGCGGCTAAAATAGCTGGCTGAGTATATTGGGTCTGGTTTAATTTAAGTTCATCTTTTTGGGTTAAAGCCCAAAGATCATAATTTAAAACATCAGAAGCTTCTTGATAAATTAATTTTACTTCTGGAAACAAATTAAAATCAGAAAACTCAGCAAGCATGCCTAATTTTTGAGAACCTTGGCCTGGAAAAACAATCGCTGTTTTAATTAAATTTTTATTTAAATCTTGGGACATGGGCTTTTAATATCCTTTTTTTTAAAAATCAAAAATCAAAAATTAAAAAATATAAAAAATTAATATCTCACCAGGGCTGCGCCCCAGACAAAACCTGCCCCGAAAGCTTCGAGCAGTAATAAATCTCCAGCTTTAATCTTCCCCGCTCTGACCGCATGGTCTAAAGCCATCGGCACTGAAGCGGCTGAAGTATTACCTTGATGAGTCAAAGTAATAATTATTTTTTCTTCGGGTAGATTTAATTTTTTCGCCGTCGCCATAATAATTCTCAAATTAGCCTGATGTGGCACCAGCCAATCTAAGTCTTCTGGCAATAAATTTTCTTGAGCGAGCACTCCTAAAGCGACTTCACCCAGCATATTGACAGCTGATTTAAAAACTCTGCTGCCTTCCATGTGCAAATACACATCTTTTTCTAAATCAATACAGCTTTGCAAAGAGCTAGAAGCCTGTTTGATAAATTCAGGAGTTTCGGAATTTAAATGCCCTTTGACATAAAGCGCTTCCCGCTCACGGCCATCGGAATGATTCTGAGTAGATAAAATTCCAGCGTCTTGATCCGCTGTAAAAACACAAGCCCCTGCGCCATCGCCAAACAAAACACAAGTGGATCTATCCGTCCAATCAATCACGCGGCTCATTCTTTCTGAGCCAATTAATAAAGCTTTCTTAGACGTGCCCGTCGCGAAAAATTGTTTAATCACAGACAGGCCATAGATAAAACCACTACAGGCCGCACTCATGTCAAAACACATAGCTTGGGTATTACCCAAAACAGCCTGAACAGAGACAGCGGTACTCGGCATCGCATCATCAGGCGTTGAAGTCGCAATGATAATTAAATCTAAATCTTGAGCAGAAATTCCAGATATTTCTAAAGCTTTCTTAGCCGCTTCGCTGGCCATAAAAACATTAGTCTCATGAGGCAGACTTGCAATATGTCTCGAAGAAATTCCGACGCGCTGAATAATCCAGTCGTCAGAAGTCTCGACCATTTTCTCAAGTTCAGCATTGCTTAAAATTTTACTGGGGAGATAGCTCCCCGTCCCGGCAATCTTCGCCTTCATTCTTTTCCTTATGATCTCTCTTGAGAAATGACTTGAGAGATGGATTGAGATTGGCCTGACAAGTTTTCTGATTGATTAGATTCTGCCAATAAAGAACTTAAAGAGACTTTAATTTCTTCCAAGACATTCTCTTTCACTTCACGAACCGCCTGAGAAATCGCTCTGGCAAACGGCACTGCTAAGGCACTCCCGTGGCTTTTAATCACCACGCCGTTTAAGCCAATAAACGTCGCGCCATTATATTGCCTCATGTCAAACACTTTACGGACATCGCCCAAAATAGGGAGAGAAATTAAGCCTAATAATTTATGCAAAATATTTTTATGGACAGAAATTTTGACTGTTTGCGCCACAAATTTAACAACGCCCTCAATGGTTTTTAAAGCGACGTTGCCAATAAATCCATCACAGACAATGACGTCTGCGCGATTTCTAAAAATATCATTGCCTTCGACAAAACCGGTGTAATTCACCATGCCAGACTCTGAAATTAATTTCGCAGCACTTTGAATCACTTGGTGACCTTTGATTTCTTCAACGCCAATATTTAATAAAGCAACCCGAGGATTCTCTATTTTATTGACCGTTCGAGCTAACACAGAACCCATGATGGCAAATTGAAATAAATGATTTTCATTGCAGTCGACATTGGCGCCGAGATCTAGCATTTGAACAGACGAGTATTTTTGAGTGGCATGATCCAAAGTCGGGATTGCATAAACAATCGCCGGGCGGTCTATGCCGGGCAACATTTTTAAAACAAAACGCGCAGTCGCCATCAACGCACCTGTATTGCCAGCGCTTACACAAGCCTGAGCCTTTTGCTCTTTGACAAGATTAAGCGCAACGCGCATCGAAGAATCTTTTTTATTTCGTAAAGCCTGAGAAGGCGCTTCACCCATCTCGACAACTTCCGATGCGTGAATAATCTCAATGCGTGGATGCGAAATCAGGCGATGCTTTTTCAAGCTAGCTTTAAGTTGTTCACCGTCTCCTACCAATAAAAGTTTAATCTCGCTGTGACGGGCCAGGGCCACTTTCACTGCCGGGACGGTAACCCTTAAGCCATGGTCACCCCCCATCATATCGATGCTGATAGTCACTTGGCTCATTAAGTTTTATTCGCTGTCTTGAACTTTTTTGGTCATATCAATAATTTGGCGACCGCGGTAATAACCATTCGGCGTCATGTGATGTCTGATATGAGTTTCACCAGTCACTGCGTCAATAGAAAGCGCTTGTGGCTTCAACGCATCATGAGAACGGCGCATGTCACGTCTAGAGCGTGATTTTCGGTTTTGCTGAACAGCCATGGGGATTAACTCCTAGTAGTAATAATAAAAAATTTACCTGCTTAATTAATTTATTTTTTTAAATTAACCAAGACAGCAAATGGGTTCTCAGATTGACAAGCCCCTGCCCCTATTTTCAAATCCAGATCATCTAGCTCTAATTCTTTAGGAATCGTCACACACTCAGAATCAAACTCTTCATGCATGGGCACCAAAGGAATCGATAGCAATAAATCATCTTCAATTAAAACCAAAGGATTAATCAAATTATCTTCTTCCAACCAAACGGGCTCTAGATAACTTGGTAATAATTCCGCTTCTTCTAAGCCCTTCACGGGACTTAAGTAATGACAAGTATTAATTAATAACTTGACCGTCCCCAAGCAACGCTGACAACTTAAAGAAAGCTCGGTCTTTAATTTCAATTCGATCACTGTCTTACATTCTTCATCGCTAAAAAATCTAAGATCAGCTTTAGCCACGCCTTGATCAGACGTCATTGACTCGCACAATCTTTTTAAATCACGCAAATTAATGACCCCAGAACAAAGACGTTGTGCCTTCGCAAACCTTACAGGATCAATGGAAACAGGTAGTCGCTCTTCTTTCATAGGCGGCGAATCATACAGACGCCAAAAGCGAGTGTCAATTCAGAAATCAGGACAAAATCAGCGCTAAAACCAAGAGATCGTAAAAGTAAAAATCAAGATCCACTCTGAGCCGCAAAAACAGCATACAAAGCCACACCCGTCGCGACGGATACATTTAAGCTCTCTACAGAACCCACCATGGGAATTTTCACTAAATAATCACAGCGCTCTTTGGTGAGTCTTCGCAAGCCCTCGCCTTCGCCGCCCATAACGAGCGCAATATTGCCTTGAAGATCTTTCAGCTTAACTTTTTCTAAGCTTTGCTCCGCTTCGCCGGCAAAACCCATGATCCAAAAATTTTGATCTTTCAGCTCTTTTAAAATTCTGGCCAAATTAGTCACTGGTAAAACAGGTATATTTTGCGCCGCGCCACAGGCCACTTTTTCAACCACGGGGGTAATTTGACAAGATTTATCTTTAGGGATAATCACCATGCGGACACCGAAAGCATCGGCAGATCTTAAACAGGCGCCTAAATTATGCGGATCCTGAACACCATCTAAAACTAAAATAATATTATTTTTAAAGCCCTCAAGACCCTCTACAAGCCCTGCAAAATCAGACTCATCCCAAGCTCTGATTCTCTCAGCAAGGGCTAAAATACCCTGGTGATTCTCACCCTGAGAGACTTTATCTAAGTGCGCGCGATCTACAGGCCTTAAAGTAATCTTCTTCTCAGTCGCCAATTTTAAAATCGGCGCAATATTGCCCGTATGGCTGGTTAAATAAAAAATCTCTGAGACTTCAGTAATGGCAGAATTCAATGCGCTAGTAACCGCATGATGTCCAAAAATAACTCTTTTCAAAATATTTACACACACTCAAAATCAATTTTACGGCCGGCAATATCAACACGAGTCAGCCTCACTTTCAAGGCATCGCCCAAGCGAAATATTTTGCGACGACGCTCGCCGACCAAAGTTTGGGAACCCGAATCATAATGATAATAATCATCATGAAGATTGGTCACATGAACCAAGCCATCCACGGGCATGTTATTTAAAGTCACAAAGAAGCCAAAATTAGTCACACCACTAATCACACCGTCAAATACATCCCCAATATGCTGTTTCATATAGGCGCATTTTAAAGCCCCAGTGACATCTCTTGTCGCTTCATCGGCCCTTCTTTCAGTCATTGAAGAATGCTCAGACATTTCAGATAAAGACCCAGGGCCGTATACAACACCCCCCGATATTTTTGGATCTATTTTGTTCAAGCCGGCTTTCAATAATCTATGGACTATGAGATCCGGGTATCTTCGAATCGGCGAGGTAAAATGCGCATAGGCATCAAACGCCAATCCAAAATGCCCCAGATTTTCGGGGCTATACACCGCCTGATTCATCGATCTTAAGACCATAGTCTGAATGACTTTTGAATCCGGACGATCTTTCGAAATCTTTAATACTTCCGCTAAATCTTTGGTCGTGGGCAAGCCTTTAGCTGAAAATGGAATTCTAGAAAGCTTTAAAAACACTCTTAGATCTTCAACTTTTTCAGGCTTAGGCCCTTCATGGATTCTATAGATTCCACCTTGATTAAATTTCTCTAAGCTCTTCGCCGCGGCAATATTGGCCACCAACATGCACTCTTCAATTAAGCAATGCGCTTCATTACGGGTATAAGCCCCAAACTCGCTGATTCTTCCAGCTTCATCAAAAATAATCTTAGTCTCTATGGTTTCAAAATCTAAAGCGCCGCGCTCTATTCTTCCGTCTTTTAAAGCCTTATATAAATGATAAAGCTCATAGAGACCAGGTAATAGATCCGCATATTCTTGATGCAAAGGCGTATAGGGCGCCGTTAAAATCTCAAACACTTGATCATAGGTAAATCTTGCGTGGGAGTGCATGACCGCTGGGTAAAACTCATGCTTGGTTAACTTGCCAGCTTTGCTAATTCGCATCTCGCAGACCAAACATAGCCTATCTACTTTAGGTTTCAGAGAGCACAAGCCATTAGATAACTTCTCAGGCAGCATGGGCACGACTTGGCTGGGGAAATACACAGAGTTACCCCTTATTTCAGCCTCTTTATCTAAGGCTCCGCCGGATCTGACATAGTGAGACACATCTGCAATCGCAACCCATAACTTCCAGCCGCCGAGTCTTAATTTTTCACAATAGACCGCGTCATCGAAATCTTTCGCATCGGCGCCATCAATAGTCACTATGGGAAGATGTCGAATATCTTTTCTATTTTTTAAATCTTCTTCCGTGACTTTTATTAAATCATCGGGGAATTTTGCTAATTCTTTATCTATCTCAGCTTTAAATTCATGAGGAATATTAAAAGCGTCTATAGCCGCATGGATGGCTGTTTTAACATCAATCGCCTCGCCTAAGACACTCAAGATTTTTCCAATCGCTTGGGTGTGATAAGTCGGCTGCAAAGTAATTTCACAAACAACAATATCGCCCTTTCTAGCCGTGCCATGATCGCCAGGGAGAATTAAAATCCGATGAGATAAATGTTGATTTTCTGGGACGACATAAAAAATACCATGGTCTTCATTCAGTCTTCCAATCACTTGCTTGGTATGTCTTTCAAGTACTTCTAAAACTTGACCCAAATATCTTTCATTGGAATCGAGATTCGTAATTTTAATAATGGCTTTATCGCCAGGAAATATTGATTTACATTGCTTTTCATGCAAATAAACCGGCGTTCCGTCTGGCGCTTTTACAAAACTTTGGCCATCGACTAATTCCACTACTCCAGTCACTTCATGCAAATCCGGACAAGGGGCATATAAGCCTCTTTTTGAGCAAACAAGCTGTCCATCTCGAACCATGGCTCTTAATCTGCGATGCAGGGCGTCGATTGCTGAATCTTTCTTGATCCGCAATTCATCCACCAGCTCGTCTTTAGATAAAGGCCGTTTAAGATCATTGAGTAAATTTAAAATCCATTCCCTAGATGCGATGGGCTCTTCATATTTTTGAGCTTCAAGATTGGCATTAGGATCGTTTTTTTGTGCGTATTTTTTTTTCGTATTCATAGTCGCCATTGTATAACAAGTTTTCTGCAAAGAACTAGCAATCTCTAGAAACTAAAAGTAAATCTAGAAACAAATCTAAAAATTAAAATATAAAATATAAAACTAAATCTCTTTGCAGAAATAGCTGGCCGCTCTTTATCTTACAAGCGCCGCATCCAATATTTTTCCAGCAATATCTTGGTGAGTCACTTTTTCAATCTCTTGGATCCCCGTTGGCGAGGTGACATTAATCTCAGTGACATAATCACCAATCATATCTAGGCCCACAAAAATCAAACCCATTTTTTTTAATACAGGCCCAATTTTTGCACAGACTTCTAGCTCTCTTTGAGTTAATTCTCGCACTTCACCTCGTGCTCCAGCAGCAAGATTCCCCCTAGTTTCACCTTCTTTAGGAATCCTGGATAAACCATGAGAGATAGCCTCGCCATTAACTAATAAAATCCGCTTATCGCCTTTATTAATCTCTGGAATATATCTCTGGGCCATAATAGGCAGCGATCCATTTTCAGTTAATAACTCCAAGATCACTGAGAGATTTTGATCTCCTAATTTCACTTTAAAAATACTCATACCGCCCATACCATCCAACGGTTTAAAAATAACCTCGCCTTCTTCGACTAAAAAATTCTTTAACTCAGCAATATCCGAAGAAATAACCGTCCGAGTAATAAACTTTGGAAAATTTAAAATAAAACATTTTTCATTCGCATCTCTCAAAGCTCTAGGACTATTAATTACTTTAACCCCCTGCTTCTCAGCCAGCTCTAATAAATAAGTCGCGTAGATATATTTCATATTAAATGGCGGATCTTTGCGCATAAAAACCAAGTCAAAATTACTTATATTTATTTTTAATTTATTTAAATTTTTAAATTCAAACCAAGATTTATCTCCATCTAAATTTAAAACAAATTCTTTTGCTAAAACTTTTAAGTCTTCGCCCTCAGCCATTAAATCCTCAATCCCAGCTTGATAGATTTGATAACCCCGCAAAAAACTAGTTTTTATTAAACTAAACGTACTGTCTTTTTTGATATTAAAATTTTCCAGCGGGTCGGTGATAAACAAAATGCGCATCTATTTTCTCTCCTTGATTTTTCTACTTAAAAAATTTATCTATTGAAAAGACCATGCTCTTTTCATGACTAACTCAAGAAATTTACACCCTGTTTTACATAGTAACTAATAAAAAACACACCCTGTTTAAAACTAAACTTAAAAATTGATCTTAAAAATTAATCCGAATGAGGACCCTTAGATTCATCAGATCCAGCAGATTTTCGAGAAGACAAATCTTCCATCGCCTGCCTAAATTGGCCTTTATAGACATCCTTTAATCCAGACTTCAAACCAGAACCACTCAAGAATTTATCAACTTCAGTGACAGCAAGCTCCCTCTTTTCCAAACGAGAAAATTCTCCCAATTTCCCCTCACCTTCTACCGCCTGTCTCAAAGCAAATGCACAAGCGGCTGACCCAGGCGAACGGGTAGAAAGGGATCTCAAAGAATTTTCTCGCACGGCACTTAAAACTTCTTCCACTTCACATAGATGCGCTGCTGCCTTCGGATTAGTCCGTATGTTTTTTCGCCCATTTGCTTGCTCAGAGATTAAAACGCCAGATAAAAGATCCGTTAAAGCCAGCCCAAAAATTCTAGCAAAAACATCTCGCACTTCTTTATTATCCATAATCCCAAAACAGCCTTGCGTTGCCCCTTCACTCGCGATCAACTGAGCATCCCCTAATAGAAATACAGTCTGCAGCGCCCGCATAAACACGCTTTTTGAGCCCATTAAAAAACCATGATCGGGATCATAGATTTTATTTAAAATTAATAAACAGACCAGCGCCATCCCCGTTCGATCTTTACCGCTTTTACATTGTAAATTTAATAAAGCTTGCCCAGATAAAACATGAATCAAGGCATTCAAAGCTAACTGCCAAATATGATAAATCGGCCGCTCGCCGCTCATCACAGATCTAAATTCATCAAGAATAATTCTAAAAGGCTCATGCCCTTTATTTTTCGCATTACAATCCAAGACCTTCCAAGCTAATAAGACATGCATCAGGCGTTTGATGGCTGGATCAGTTTCACAGAGGGTCTCTTTCAAGGCTTTTCTATAGGCTTGATGAACAACTAAAGAATATAACCAAAATGATTTTGAAGCCTTAGCGTTCAGATCTAAAAATCTCTTTAACTCCCCATAAGCATACTTTTTCAACACACCCTCTTTAGAAAAAATCTGCTGAATTAATGCAGCCGTCGAATAGTCTTCTACCGTCCCTTTACTCCGCATAAATAAAGGCGAGCCTATAAACTTAAACCCGCTTGCTTTATGCATAAGAAAGTAAAAATTTCGCGCTGCTTTTTCTTTTCCACTGGGATCCCTGAGTATCGAATCCGTCGTCAAAATAGCGGGAATCAGATCTCGAGCGATGCCAGTCATGTGAGCGACGACAGCCTGAGCACTTACAAAAATTTGCGTAGCTTGATCAATACTCTTAAAACTAAAAACCCCTGAGGTCACTACTTGAAAACTCAAAGCGTAGACAGGCGACCTGGACACCGCGTCTTCTCCTGCGCGATCTTCTTTTTTGAATGAAGAAATCAACCAAGCATTTCGAGGCCCCAGCTTAGTTAATTGCGTAGGAATTACACGCCCTGCTTCTAAATTTTCACGATGATACTCCAGGAGCGCTGCTTCAAAACCCACCATAACCACGCCACTAAATGCAGGAATAATCGGCTCTCGAAGCAGCACATCCCAATCGTGATCCATCTCTACATAATTTTTTGGCCTAAAAGCCAAGGGCGCCCATAAACGCGCCTGCTCACACTCTTCATGTAATTTTTTTTCATCAGGGCCCCGTTGAAAACGGCAGAAATTTAACGCCATAAAAACAAAAAAATTTATAGAGGCAAAAAATGCTCATTTTTTTGAATTTTTATGCGAAAAGTTTCAATTTATATCTCGAATTTCAATTATT
>Ga0214919_10005822_pt1 | contig 17216 bp, 16 predicted proteins | sample LL1503_MetaG_FD_177994 | JGI IMG/M metagenome (GOLD analysis project Ga0214919, IMG submission 177994) | Freshwater microbial communities from Lake Lanier, Atlanta, Georgia, United States - LL-1503 | ecosystem: Environmental > Aquatic > Freshwater > Lake | place: USA: Georgia | collected...
GCCGCGCATCTGGAGGTAAGCCTTCTGCCCGAAGCCAGCCCATATTGTACGTGGAGGAGGGCGTGCAGCGCCGGGTGGTTCAGCGACCGCGCCTTCACGGCCCGGAGGCTTGTCCGGCAGGCACGGTTATTTCGTGCTGCGGCCGGGCTGCCAGAGGACGTCGCCGCGGCCGGCGTAGCGATTGGCCTGCCGGCCGATCACGAACGCGAGGTCGGACAAGCGGTTGAGGTACTGGCGGGAGCGCTCGCTCACGCGTTCGATTCGCGCGAGCGCGACCAGGCTGCGTTCGGCGCGCCTGCATACAGTGCGCACAAGGTGGGCGCACGCGGCGGCGCGCGAACCGCCCGGCAGGATGAAGTCCTTCAGGGGCGGCAGGTCTGCGTTGAGTGCGTCGAGGAGACCTTCGAGTCGCACCACGTGCAGGTCGCTGATCGCGGTGCGGCCTGGAATGGAAACTTCGCCGCCGAGGTCGAAGAGGTCGTGCTGAACGCCCTCAAGGGCTTCGCAGATCGCGGGCGGGAGGTCTTCGGCGAGCAGCAGGCCTACAGCCGAATTCAGCTCATCGATGTCGCCCAGCGCCTGGATGCGCGCGCTTTCCTTGGGGACCCGCGTGCCGTCGCCGAGGCCGGTCTCGCCGGCGTCGCCGGTGCGCGTGTAGATCTTGGTGAGGCGGTGGCCCATGGGCGGGAATTCCTGGCGCCCGGTCGGGCAGGGCGGAAATTATAGCGGTTCGAACCGCCCCGACCGACCCTTCAGTCGGTGCGGGTTCTGACCACGCTCACTGCCGAACCCTGTGAGAACGTGTTCGTGATGGCCTCGCCTTCGGCCAATTGCGCCGCGTTGCGCACCACTTCGCCTTTAGCGTTGCGGGTAAGGCTGTAGCCACGGCCCAGCACCGCGGTGGGGTCGAGGCTGGCGAGGCTCGCGCGGAGTCGCCCAAGCGTCTGCCCGGAGTGCAACAGGGCCTGGCGCATGGCGAATGCCAGGCGGCGCGCCAGTTCACTGCGCTCGCGCTCCAGCCTCGCGATGTCCGGGCGTGCCGCGTGCAGGCGTGCCACCACCTGCCCGAGCAGTCGACCGCTCGCCGCGAGCCGCGCGCGCGGATGCACGAGCCGTCGCGCGAGGCCGTCGACGCGCTGGATCTCGGTGTCGAGTCGGCGCAGGGTGCCGCGCGTCGCCCGCTCGACGAGTTCGGCAAGGCGATCGAACAGCGCATCCCGCGAAGGGCTGACGGTCTCGGCTGCCGCGGTCGGCGTCGGTGCACGCAGGTCGGCGGCGAAATCGGCAATGGTGAAATCGGTCTCATGGCCGATCCCCGAGACCACCGGGATCGCGCAGGCCCGGATGGCGCGCGCCACCACTTCCTCGTTGAACTGCCACAGGTCTTCGATCGATCCGCCGCCGCGCGCGAGGAGCAGCACGTCGCACTCGTTGCGCCGGCTTGCCGTGGCGAGCATCGCCGCGATCTTGTCCGCCGCGCCGTTTCCCTGCACGGGGACCGGGTAGACGATCACATGGATGGACGGGTTGCGGCGGTTCAGTGTCGTCAGGATGTCGCGCAATGCGGCGGCGGCCAGCGAAGTCACTACGCCGATGGTTCTCGGGAAGGCGGGGATGTCGCGCTTGGCAGCGGCGTCGAAAAGGCCTTCGCGTTCCAGTTTCTCCTTCACGCGCAGGAACTGCTCGAACAGCGGGCCGAGTCCCGCGCGGCGCATGGTTTCGACATTCAGCTGGAAGTCACCACGCGGCTCGTAGAGCGTGACGAGGGCGCGCACTTCGACCTGCATGCCCTCCTTCGGTTGCCAGTCGAGGTACTGCGCGCGCCCACGGAACATGACGCAGCGCACCTGCGCGCCGGCGTCCTTCAGCGTGAAGTAACAGTGTCCCGAGTCGTAACGCTTGAAATTCGAAATTTCGCCTGCGACCCAGCCCAGGGGGAAGCGCCGTTCCAGCAGGTCGCGCACGCTCCGGTTCAATTCCGAAACGCTGATCACCGGGGCGTCGAACAGGCCTTTTTCGGGAGTGGCGCGCATGGGGGAAAGGGGTGTTCTACGTGGGAAGCAACGGGGCACCAAGGAGTCGCTAAGGGGCCGTTTTCAGAGGCTTTTCAGGCGGCGCGAGTCTACACTAATCCACATTCCGCCCGGCGCGGCCAGGGGTGGTGCAAGGATTCCCTGCGGAGCCCGATTATTTTTCGCAAGATATTGTTTATATGAATTAAAAGACTGATGAAATTTTAATCAAACCAACTCGGAGCGTGCGTTTGGCAGGCGAAATCAAAACTGCCCAAGGACAATCCACAAACTTATCCACAGCTTTTGTGGATAACCGCGCTGGCCCGTCTTTTGCGGGTTCCGCGTTCCCGATAATGTGCACTGCGACAGGCAATCTGCGACACTCCCGGGGTGCGCGTAATGCGCTGCAACAAGGAGAATCGATTTGTTTGCCATGATCCAGGCCGCCGGCTGGCCGATTTACCCACTCCTCCTGGCCTCGATTGTCGCGGTCGCACTGATCATAGAGCGGTCGGTGACCCTGCGTGGCGTGAAGATCGTGCCGCCAACCCTGCTGGAGCAGGTCGTCACCGTCTACCAGCGCCAGGGCGTGACCCAGGACGTGCTGGACAAGCTGGCGAAGGATTCCCCCCTGGGCCAGGTCCTGTCGGCGGGATTGCGCAATGTGAAGAGCCCGCGCGAAGTGATGAAGGAAGCCATCGAGGAAGCCGGCGGCAGCGTCGCGCACGACCTTGAGCGGTTCCTCACCACGCTCGGCACGATTGCCTCCGCGGCGCCCCTCCTCGGGCTGTTCGGTACCGTGATCGGGATGATCGAGATCTTCGGTTCGCAAGGGCCCTCGGGCACCAACCCCCAGCAGCTTGCGCAGGGCATCTCGATTGCGCTCTACAACACCGCGTTCGGCATCGGCATCGCAGTGCCATCGATCATCTTCTACAGGCATTTCCGCGCCAAGGTGGACGGCTTCGTCGTCGAGATGGAGCGCTCGGCCGCAAAGCTGGTGGACATCGTGCACGGTGAGCGCGGCGACTTCCAGGGCAAACCCGGGAAATGAAATTCCGCCCTGGCCGCGTCAGGGAGGAGCCGGAGATCAACCTGGTTCCCCTGATCGACGTGATGATGGTGATCCTGATCTTCCTGATGATCACCACGACCTATTCCAAGTACACGGAACTGCAGATCAACCTGCCCACCGCGGACGCGGAGAAGCAGCTTGAGCGTCCCAACGAAATCGCGGTCCTGGTGAACTCGACGGGGCAGTACGTGATCGACAAGGCGCCGGTCACGTATTCGACCATCGCCGCGCTTGCGAGCGACCTGCGCCGCGCCGGCGGCGAGCGCAAGGACCCGGTCATCGTGATCAGTGCCGACGCCCTCTCGTCGCACCAGTCGGTGGTGCGCGTCATGGAAGCGGCGCGCGTCGCGGGATACGCGCAGATCACCTTCACCACGCAGGCCACCGGGAAGTAGCCGGCTGCAAGGCCCGCCCGGGAACCAGCGGCCATCGCCTCCCAGGACATGCTCGCCGGACTCGCCGGACACTGGTACCGCGTCAGCGCGCTCACCCGCGCGCTCGCGCCCCTGTCGTTCATCTTCGGAGTGGTGGTCGCCATTCGCCGCCTGCTGTTCCGGGCCCGGGTCCTTTCGACGGAGCGCATCGGCATCCCGGTCATCGTGGTGGGCAACATCACCGCCGGAGGGAGCGGCAAGACGCCTGCGGTGCTGTGGATCGCAAAGTACCTGGCGTCGCAGGGCTGGCGGCCCGGCATTGTGAGTCGCGGTTATGGCGGGCGAGTGGCCGCACTGCGCGAGGCCCCGGTCGCAGTCACGCCCGTGTCCGATCCAAAGCTGGTGGGCGACGAACCCCTGCTCCTGTCGAGGCGCTCGGGGTGCCCTGTGTGGGTGGGGGCGGACCGCGTGGCGGCGTGTCGCGCATTGCGCACTCAGCATCCGGAGTGCGATGTGCTGGTCCTCGACGACGGCCTGCAACACTATCGGCTCGGACGGGATGTCGAGGTTGCCATCGTGGATGCCCGCGGGTTTGGCAACGGCCGGCTCTTTCCCGCGGGGCCGCTGCGCGAACCCGTAACGCGCCTGGCTTCGGTCGATGCGGTGATCTGCAACGGGGAGGGCGGCGTTGCGGGTTACCGGATGCGCCTGGAGGGCCGCGAGCTCGTGCGGCTCACCGACACCGTGCGGGCCGTGCAGGCCGCCGCCCTGGGGGCGGGCCGGGTGCACGCGGTGGCCGGCATCGGGGATCCGTGGCGTTTCTTCCGCCACCTCGAAGCCCTGGGGCTCGAAGTGATCCCGCACCCGTTCCCCGACCACCATCCTTACTCCGCATCCGACCTGGCGTTTGGCGATGACCTGCCCGTCGTGATGACTGAAAAGGACGCGGTAAAATGCAACGCCTTCGCGCAGCCGCATTTCTGGATGCTGCCGGTGGCCGCGGAGATTGACCCTGCGTTCGGCGCGTTGCTCACAAGGAAACTAGGTGGACCCAAAGCTGCTTGAAATCCTCGTCTGCCCGATCTGCAAGGGCCCGCTCGTGCATCGCCGCGAAGCTGCCGAACTCATCTGCAAGGCCGACCGCCTCGCCTTCCCGGTGAAGGACGGCATTCCCGTCATGCTCGAGGAAGACGCGCGCAAGCTCGACCCCCTCGAAGAGGTTGCGTGACCCCGTTCGTCGTAGTGGTCCCGGCGCGCTATGCGTCGACCCGCTTCCCGGGCAAGGCGCTTGCCGAGATCGGCGGCAAGCCGATGGTGGTGCATGTGGCCGAGCGTGCCGCGCTGAGCGGTGCGAGCGCTGTCTACGTGGCGACGGACGACGAACGGATCGAGTCGGCCGTGCGCAGGTACGGCATCCAGTCGATCACCACCAGTGCTGCGCATGCCACCGGGACCGATCGCCTCGCGGAGGCCGCGCAGAAACTCGCCCTGCCCGACGATGCGATCGTGGTGAACGTCCAGGGCGATGAGCCGCTCATCGCGCCCGGCCTGATCGCACAGGTCGCCGCGACCCTTGCGGATGCCGACGAGGCGGTCGTCTCGACCGCCTGCCACCCGATCTCGGATCCAGGCGAAATCGCCAGCCCCAATGTGGTCAAGGTGGTCCTCGATTCGCGCGGCCATGCGCTGTATTTCAGCCGTGCGCCGGTCCCCTATGCGCGGGACGCCTGGGCCGGCGTATCCGGTGTACGGGACACGCCCGCCGGCCTGCCCTGTTACCGCCACATCGGCATCTACGGGTATCGCGCCGGGTTCCTGAAGACCTACTCGAGCCTCGCTCCCAGCCCGCTGGAGGCGTTCGAGGCCCTCGAGCAATTGCGCGTGCTCTGGCACGGGTACCGGATCGTGGTCGCGGTCAGCGAAACCGCCGCGCCGCCGGGGGTCGATACCCCAGACGACCTCGAGAAAGTGCGTAAACTCGGGCCTGTCCCGCAATAACGAAGCACCAGACAAAACAACAACGAGACAGCACCTCAGGGAGGATCGGATGAAACTCATATTGCTCGGCCCGCCGGGCGCCGGCAAGGGCACCCAGGCCACTTTCATCAAGGAAAAATTCGGCATCCCGCAGATTTCCACGGGCGACATGCTGCGCGCCGCGGTCAAGGCCGGGACGCCGCTGGGCATTGCCGCCAAGAAGGTCATGGACTCCGGCGCGCTGGTCTCCGACGACATCATCATCGGCCTCGTGAAGGAGCGCCTGAAGGAACCGGACTGCGCCAACGGTTACCTCTTCGACGGGTTTCCGCGCACGATCCCGCAGGCCGACGCAATGAAGGCCGCGGGTGTGGCGCTCGACTACGTGCTGGAGATCGACGTTCCCGACGAGGATATCGTGCTGCGCATGAGCGGCCGGCGCGTGCACCTCGCCTCGGGGCGCACCTACCACGTGAAATTCAACCCGCCCAAGGTCGAAGGCAAGGACGACGTCACGGGCGAGCCGCTGATCCTGCGTGCCGACGACGAGGAGGCGACGGTCAAGAAGCGCCTCGACGTGTACCACTCGCAGACCAAGGCCCTCGTCGAGTACTACACGACCTGGGCGAAGAGCGGGGCGTCCCAGGCCCCGCAGTACCGGAGGATCTCCGGCGTCGGCGCCGTCGACGATATCAAGGCCCGGGCCTTCACGGCACTGGGGTAGTCCGCAGGATCCGCCGCGCCCTCGGGGAAGGTCGCCCGGGGTCGTGCATGTCAATGATTTTCTGCTAGAATTCGCGGCTTTCTTGCGGGCTTCCCAGCCCGCAAATCGATCAGCAATTCAGCGGTCAGTAAAAAAGGGGAGTGAGCAATGGAAACACAGATCATTTTCGCGCTGGTGTGCGCGGCAATTGCCATCGGGTATGGCGCAATCTCCGCGAAGTGGATCGTGTCGCTCCCTGCGGGCAATGCGCGCATGCAGGAGATCGCGGCGGCCATCCAGCAGGGCGCGCAGGCCTACCTGAACCGCCAGTACCTGACCATCTCGGTGGCGGGCGCGGTGCTGTTCCTCGTCATCGGCTTCGTGCCGGGTCTGGGCTGGTCGACCGCCGTGGGCTTCGCGCTGGGCGCGATCCTCTCGGGCGCCGCAGGCTACATCGGCATGAACGTCTCGGTGCGCGCCAACGTGCGTACCGCGCAGGCGGCCACGCAGGGCATTGACGCCGCGCTGAACGTCGCGTTCCGCGGCGGCGCGATCACCGGCATGCTGGTGGTCGGCCTCGGCCTCCTTGGCGTCGCGGGCTTTTTCTGGGTGCTCATGGCCTCGGCGCCGCACGGCCTCGGGAAGACGGTCGACCTGCACGCCGTGCTCCAGCCGCTCATCGGCCTCGCGTTCGGCTCCTCGCTGATCTCGATCTTCGCGCGTCTGGGCGGCGGCATCTTCACCAAGGGCGCCGACGTCGGCGCCGACCTGGTGGGCAAGGTCGAAGCCGGCATCCCCGAAGATGACCCCCGCAACCCGGCGGTGATCGCCGACAACGTCGGCGACAACGTCGGCGACTGCGCCGGCATGGCGGCAGACCTCTTCGAGACCTATGCGGTCACGTTGATCGCCACAATGCTGCTGGGCGCGCTGATGGTGAAGGGCGCCGAGTTGCAGGCCGTGCTGTACCCGATGGTCCTTGGCGGGTTCTCGATCATCGCCTCGATCGTCGGCTGCTACATGGTCAAGCACAAGGAAGGCTCCAAGATCATGAACGCGCTGTATCGCGGCCTGATCGTGGCCGGCGTACTCGCGCTGATCTGCTTCTACCCGCTCACGATGTGGGTGTTCGGCGGCACGGACTACGCCGCGCAGGGCGGCGTGATGAAGCTGTACCTCTCCGCCGTCGTCGGCCTCGTGCTCACCGGCGCGCTGGTCTGGATCACCGAGTACTACACCGGCACGGAATACCACCCGGTCCGCTATGTCGCGCAGGCCTCGACTACCGGCCACGGCACCAACATCATTGCCGGCATCGCCGTGTCGATGCGTTCCACCGCCTGGCCGGTGCTGTTCGTCTGCATGGCGATCTACGCGTCCTACACGCTCGGCGGCCTCTACGGGATCGCGGTGGCCGCAACCTCGATGCTGTCTATGGCCGGCATCATCGTGGCACTCGACGCCTACGGCCCGATCACCGACAACGCCGGCGGCATCGCCGAGATGGCGAAGCTGCCCGAGTCCGTGCGTGCCGTGACGGACCCGCTGGATGCGGTCGGCAACACGACCAAGGCCGTGACCAAGGGCTACGCAATCGGTTCCGCCGGCCTTGCTGCGCTGGTGCTGTTCGCCGATTTCACCCACGCGCTCGACCACGCCGGCAAGACCACGGCGTTCAGCCTGTCGGAGCCGGCGGTCATCATCGGCCTCTTCATCGGCGGCATGATCCCGTTCCTGTTCGGCGCAATGGCCATGGAAGCGGTGGGCCGCGCGGCGGGTGCCGTGGTGGTGGAAGTGCGCCGCCAGTTCAAGGAAATCGCCGGCATCATGGAAGGCACGGCCAAGCCCGAATACGGTACTGCGGTCGACATGCTGACCAAGGCGGCGATCAAGGAAATGATGATCCCGTCGCTGCTGCCGGTGCTCACGCCGGTGGTGCTTGCGCTCGTTATGCGCTTCCTCATGGGCGCGGAAGCCGCGCGCATGGCGATCGGCGGCATGCTGATGGGCACGATCGTGACCGGCCTCTTCGTGGCGATCTCGATGTGTACCGGCGGCGGCGCGTGGGACAACGCCAAGAAGTACATCGAGGAAGGCAACTTCGGCGGCAAGGGTTCCGAGGCGCACAAGGCCGCGGTGACCGGCGACACGGTGGGCGATCCCTACAAGGACACCGCCGGCCCCGCGATCAACCCGCTGATCAAGATCATCAACATCGTCGCGCTGCTGCTGGTGCCGTTGCTCTAAGCGCACCGCGCAGGACGAAAAAAGGGCGACGTGAGTCGCCCTTTTTCATTTGTGGCGGTGGCAGGTTCAGCCCGTACGCCGCAACCGTCGCATGGTCGCGGCTCAGTTCAGCAGCAGGCGAGGCAGGATCAGCGACAGTTCCGGGACATAGGTGATGATCATCAGCGCGATCAGGTAGACGACAAAGAAGGGCGCGAGGCCCGCCACCACGCGTGAGGAAGGCACCCTGAAGATGCTGCAGCTTACGAAGATGTTGAGGCCGAAGGGCGGCGAGAACATTCCGATCGCCAGGTTGACTGTGAATATGATGCCGAAATGGATCAGGTCGACCCCGGCGTGTTGCGCGATCGGCCACAGGAGCGGAGTAAAGAGGATCACCGCCGAATTGGGGTCGAGGAACATCCCGACGACCAGCAGGATCAGGTTGATGAGGAGCAGGATCATCACCGGGGACAGGTTGTTTTCGGTAATCAGTGCCACCATCTGCTGCGGCACCTGCTCGGCCGTCAGCAGCCATGAGAACGCGCCAGACGCGGCCACGATGATGAACACCTTGGCCGACAGCAGGGCTGTTTCACGCGTAATGTCCCAGACCTCGCCCCAGCGCAATTCCTTGTAGATGAACACGCTGACGATCACGGCGTAGACCGAGACTGCCATCGAGGCTTCGGTGGGCGTCATGAAGCCCCCGTAGATGCCGCCGAAGATGAGCGCGGGAGCCCCGAGGGTCCATAGGACGGACCGGGAGGTCGAGAGGATTTCCGCAGCGCTCCATTCGCGCCCCTCGGACATCTTGTTGCGGATCGCATACCAGACGCAGTAGACCGCAGCGCATAGGCCGACCACGATGCCTGGCAGGAACCCGGCCAGGAACAGGCTGCCGATCGACGCGTTGGTCATCACCGAAAACAGGATCATCGTGATGCTGGGCGGGATGATGATGGCGATCGCGCCCGACGAAGTGATCAGTCCGAGCGAGAACCTTTCCCCGTAGCCGGCCTTCAATAGCGCCGGATAGAGGATTTTTCCCAGCGCCGCGACGGTGGCAGAGCTTGAGCCGGAAATGGCGCCGAACATCTCTGCTGCGGTGATCGTGGTGAGGGGAAGGCCTCCCGGCACGCGGCCGAGGAGGGCGGAGATCCAGTCGATCAGGCGCTTGGACATGCCGCCCTGACCCATGACGCCGCCAGCGAAGATGAATCCGGGCACGGAGAGCAGCACCAGTTTGTTGATGGAGCCGGTCAGGCCCTGCACGACGACCTCCATGGATACGCCTTTCCAGGCCATGCCGGCGGCCGCAAGGACAAGGAAGATCATCCACATCGGAATGCCGAGGAACAGAAGCAGGAAAGCCCCGATGGCTATTGTCGTCATCATCGCTGTGTGTCCGCCTAGAGTTGCGCTGCGCGCTCGGCTTCGCTCGGAGCCCGTACGCTGCGCCCGCGAAGCACCGAGATGAGGTGACTGACATAGGCAAGCGACATCATCCCGAAGCAGACAGGGATGACCAGGTCCTGTGGCCAGGAGGGCAGGTCGCCGCTGCCGAGGCGTTCGCCGAACTCCAGTGCCTGGCGGAAGCTGTCGTACCCCTTCAGGGCGATGAAGCCGCACAGCCCTATGCCAAGCAGCGCGACCACCACATCGACGCTACGGCGCATTCGGGGCGGCATCCGCAGGTAGATCGCATCCATGGTGATGTGGTCGTTGTGCAGGCACAGCGATACGGTGCCTAGGTAGACGAGCCAGAGCAACAGCATGCGCAGCAGGTCGTCCAGCCACGCAATGGCGATCCCCGCTTGGTACACGAGCATCGCCACCGTGGTGGCAACGATCAGGAAGGCGCAGATGAGCGCGGACAGGTGGTCCGACAGGGAGGCCAGGCGCTTTACCGCCCGGTCGAAGTGCTGGAAGCGGCCTGACTTGCGTTCGGAATCCATCTGCACGTTCTCCCTTGCGTGGCGCTTACTTCTTGTTGAAGCGCGCCACGTCCTCGGCCAGCATCATGACGATCGGGCCGCGTTGCGGATCGGCTTTCATCGCCTCCCAGACGCCTTTGCTGGCCAGGTCCTTCATCTTCTGGATCTCGGACGCCGGCATGTCGGTCACCTTGATGACCTTGCGCATGGCCTCCAGGCTGTCGCTCTGCGACTTGGTGTAGGCGACATCGGCGAACTTGATCGTGTCGGCGCCCGCCCGGTCCACCGCATCCTTCAGGTCCGCCGAAAGGCCGTCGTACCACTTCTTGCTTACGATCACGTTTGATACGAAGGCGAAGTGCTCGGTGATCGTGTAGTTCTTGGCCGCTTCGTGCAGTTTCATCTTGAAGATCACGTCAGGCGGGTTCTCCATGCCGTCGAGGGTGCCTTGTTGCAGCGCCGTGTAGACCTCGCCCAGTTCCATCGGGCGGGCCACGGCGCTCCAGTCCTTGTAAGCGCCGACGCGCGGCGCCGAGGGAATGATGCGGAACTTCTTGCCCTGGATATCAGACAGCTTGGTGACCGGGAAGTTGGTCAGGAAGCTTTGCGGCCCGATCCCGTGAAACCCCAGGATGTGAACGCCCTTCTGCTGGGCCAGGCCCTTCATGGTGCTGGCGGCCTTGCTCTGCGCGGCAAAGGCGGTGATGGAGGCCGGGGCGCCGGGCAGCAGGAACGGCATGTCGAACATGGCCAGTTCGGGGACCACGGGCGAAAGGAATCCGGCGGGGAAAACCATGCCGTGCAGCGAGCCCGCCTGCAGCGCGCGAATCATCTGCTGGTTGTTGCCCAGAGATTCGCCGTGGCTCGCTTTGGCAGTGAGCTTTCCATTGGAGTACTTGGTGATGAGTTCAGCGAGTTTGTCGTTCGCTGCGGCCTGGGTGTCGCTCGCGGTGGCGTTGCCGACGCGGATGTCCTGCTGCGCAAAGCTCGTGGGTATTGCAAGGATGGCGGCGGTAACAAGCGCCAATGTGGCAATCGCTTTCATTTACTCTCTCCTCTCTGTACCAGCATGGTTGGGGCCGGATCTCCGATGGGCGGGGATTGCGGGCATTCACAGCCTGCAAGCCGCTTCTTATCTTCGTCGGCAAGCATAGCCGTTGCGCTGTGGCGTGGCCGGGTTTTCTGTGAAACGGCCATGCACAGTTCGCATGCTGACTTGACCGGTCCGTGATGCGAAGACCACAATCAGCCGGACTTTTCGGAGGCGGCATGGAACCATCCATCAAGGACATTCAGGAAATCCTCAAGGTTTTCCTTGATTCCGAACTGCAGGATCTCAGGCTCGAAGTCGGATCCGTGCGGCTTGCGGTCAGCAAGGGCGTTGGCATGGCTGCACAGCCATTCGCGGCGACAGCGGCGCCCCGCCCCGCATCCCGGCCCGCCGTCGTTGCCACGATGGCAGCGCCTGCCCCGGGCGAGGCGCCCGTGCCCGCGCCAGCGGCGGCCCGTGAAGGCCTGGTGGCCGTGACTGCGCCCTCCGTCGGTACCTTCTACCGCTGCCCTGCGCCGCACCAGCCGCCCTTCGTCGAAGTGGGCGCGCAGGTCGCCTGCGGTGGGACGCTTTGCCTGATCGAGGTCATGAAGATGTTCGCCGGGGTGACTGCGCCCATCGCCGGACGGATTGCCGAGATCCTGGTCGAGGATGCGACCCTCGTCGAGCATGGCCAAATCCTGATGTATGTCGACCCGGCTTGAGCCCGGGCGAGGAGGGCGAGATGGCTAGGAAGGTAGCGGTTACGGAAACCACCCTGCGCGACGGTCAGCAGTCGATGTGGGCCACGCGCATGACGACCGCCATGATGATGCCGATGCTGCCTGTGCTGGATCGGGCCGGGCATGACGCTATCGAGTGCATGGGCACCGCGATCATGGATTCCTGCGTGCGCTACCTCAAGGAGGACCCGTGGGAGCGCCTGCGCCTGCTGAAGGCCGGTATGCCGCGCACCCCGCTGCAGATGATCAGCATCTGCCTGGGGTTCAGTGTCGGCAAGGCCCTGATGCCCGATGACATGCTGGAGCTTTTCCTGTTGCGCTGCTGCGCGGGCGGGATCGACCGGTTCTTCCTGATGGACGGCCTCAACGATATCCGCAACTTCGAGGTGCCGATTCGCTCGGTGCACAAGGGGGGCGGAAAGGTGCTGGGGGCGGTGGTGTATTCGATCAGCCCGGCCCACACGGACGAGCATTTCGTGCAGAAGGCGCGTGAACTCCACGCGCTGGGCGCCGACATCCTGGTGCTCAAGGACCCCAACGGCGTGCTCACGCCGGAGCGCGTGCGCACGCTCCTGCCGGCGATGAAGGCTGCGGCGCCAGGCAGGCCGTTCTACTGCCACTCGCATTGCATCACCGGGCTCGGTCCCGCGACCAACCTCGAGGCGGTCGAATGTGGTGCGGACGGCATCTGGACGGCCACCCGTGCGCTGGCCAACGGCGCTTCTCTGCCGGCGACAAGCTCCATGATTCGCCATCTTGCGGGCGCTGGTTACGACACGGGGGTGGACGTGGCGGCGACACAAGCCATCGAAAATCATTTCTACGAGGTGGCTGCACGGCACGGCAAGCCCGTTGGCATGCCTGCTGAATACGACCCTTCCGTTTACAAGCACCAAATGCCGGGCGGGATGGTGTCGAACTTTCGCGCCCAGCTTGAGCAACTCGGCCTCGGGCACCGCTTGCAGGAGGTCTTCGACGAGATCCCCGCGGTGCGCGAGGATCTGGGCTGGGCGCTGATGGTGACGCCTTTCTCCCAGCTGATCGGCACGCAGGCGATGCTGAACGTGCTCTACGGTCGCTACAAGGTCACGCTGAAGGAGGTCGAGCAGCTTGTGCTGGGGTACTACGGCGCTACTCCTGCGCCGGTAAGCGCCAATCTGCTTGACGATGTCAGCCGGCGAACCGGCCTGCGTCCGGTGACGGAGCGTCCCGGCCTCACGGTGGAACCGGTACTCGGGCGCTTCCGTCGCGAGAAAGGCCCGTTCGCATCGGACGAGGAATTGCTGCTGGAGTACCTCTTCATGCCGGAGCATCTCCAGTCACTGCGCGCAGCGGGGCCGATGCAAATGCAGGATTCAGCCCCGGTCGGCTCGATCGTCGACCTCGTCCGCCAGGTTGCGGCTCGCAAGGATGTAAAGCAGTTCCATCTGGTGATCTAAGTACTGCATCGTGCACCCGCGCAATGCAGCCTGCGTGAAGCGAAAGCCATGAGCCCCCTGCGCCGAATATTGGTCGCCAACCGCGGCGAAATCGCCGTCCGCATCGTCCGCGCCTGTCGCAAGCTCGGCATCGAAGCCTATGTGGTTGTCTCCGAAGCCGACCGTGACAGCCTGGCCGCGCGCCAGGCGGATCGTGCCATCTGCATCGGGCCGCCGGCCGCCAAGGACAGCTACCTCAGCGTGGACAAGATCGTGCATGTTGCCATGGCTTCCGGCTGTGACGCGTTGCATCCAGGTTATGGGTTCCTCTCCGAGCGAGCCGAATTATCCGAGGCCTGCGAGAAGAACGGCATTGTGTTCATCGGCCCGCAGGCCGCATCGATCCGTTTGATGGGCAACAAGCTGGCCGCGCGCCAGTTCGCCAGTGAGTGCGGCGTACCCGTATTGCCGGGCTCGACGCGGGTCGAGTCCGAGGAGCACGCCGCCGCTCTTGCCGGGGATGTGGGTTTCCCCGTGCTGTTGAAGGCCGCGGCAGGCGGCGGCGGACGCGGCATGAAAATCGCCCACGACCAGGCCGGGCTCAAGGCCGCGTTTCAGACGGGTTCTGCCGAGGCCCAGGCCGCGTTCGGCGACCCGACGCTCTACATGGAGCACTACATCGCCAACGCGCGCCATATCGAGGTACAGGTGATCGCGGACCACTACGGCAAGGTGCTGCACCTTGGCGAGCGTGACTGTTCAGTGCAGCGTCGTTTCCAGAAGATCATCGAGGAGGCGCCGGCCGCGCTTTTGCCGATTTCGCTGCGCGCCGAAATCTGCGCCAGCGCGGTCATGCTCGCTTCGGCCGCAGGGTATCGCAATGCCGGCACGGTGGAATACATTTTCGACCAGGATACGGGGAGGTTCTATTTCCTCGAAATGAACACGCGCATCCAGGTCGAACACCCTGTGACTGAAATGGTGACCGGGCTGGACATCGTTTGCGAGCAGATCGGCATTGCCTCCGGGGCGCCTCTGGGACGGGAACAGAAAGATGTGGGGATCACCGGGCACGCCATAGAAGTGCGCATCAACGCCGAATCCCCCGAGCAGGGCTTCCGCCCCTCGCCCGGACGCATCACGCGATGGCATGAGCCGAAGGGGCCGGGCGTGCGGATCGACACGCACTGCAGCCAAGGGTACATGGTGTCGCCCTACTATGACTCCATGCTGGGCAAGTTGATCGTGCATGGTGCGGATCGTGCTCAGGCTGTCGCTGCGCTGCGCGACGCGATTGCAGGATTCGCCGTGGAGGGTGTCCAGACCACGTTGCCGTTCCTCGGCCGCCTGATCCAGACGCCGGCTTATGTTTCGGGCGGAATCAACACGCGCTGGGCTGAAAAGGTGCTTGCAGAAGAAAACGATGCCGGCCGCTAGCCGGTTCGTGCCGACGGGAGAGTGGGGATGAAACCGAACGATCCGACGAGCCAGTCTATGCACGCCAGGGCAGGTAGTGCCGCGTTCCGGCAGGCCGTGGTTGATGAGCCCGCGCTGCGCGCGGCCCTCGCAGAGGCCGACATCGTGCCGCAGCTGATGGTCCAGGCGCAGTTGTCCGGCGACACCGACTTGCTCGATCGGGCGCGGCCGCATGTCACCGGTGGCTGGAGTTACATGCAGGATATCCCGGCGGCCCTGGCGGCCGAAATTCGCGAGCGCCTGGTGCGGACTCTCAAGGCGCGCGCGGCGGGCCCGGCCCCGGGGGCTGCGGCCGACCACGATGACCTGTCTCCCGCCATGTTCAGCTGCGTGATGGGTACGGGGGTCGGGGCTCTCGTGCCGGACGACTATGTGTCGATGATGCTGGAGGAGGTGGGCGCCGAAAAGCGCGACTCGCGCAGCGTCAATTGGCGCCGCCCGGTACCTGAGTCCTCGCGCAATGCGTTTCACGTGCTGATTGTCGGGGCGGGGATGTCGGGGTTGTGCATGGGCATCAAGCTGCGGGAGGCCGGCATCCCGTTCACCATCATCGAGAAGAACGATGCGGTTGGTGGGACCTGGTACGAAAACGACTACCCCGGGTGCGCGGTCGACATCCCGAACCATTTCTATTCGTTCTCTTTCGAGCCCAAGTCCGACTGGACACGCCATTTCGCCCGCCGCGGTGAGCTCTGGAAATACCTTGAGCATTGCGCGGACAAGTACGGCATACGCCCGAACATTCGCTTTCGCACGGAGTTGGTCTCGGCACGCTATGACGAAGCGGGTGCGCTCTGGCATGTCACGGTGCGCGACGCTGCGGGCCGGGAGGAGGTACTGCAGGGGCGCGCCTTCGTCCCCGGCGTAGGGCAGCTGAATCGGCCGGCGATTCCGGACATTCCCGGCCTGGCGGATTTCGGCGGCCCCGCATTCCATACCGCACGCTGGGACCATGGCGTGGACCTCCGCGGCAAGCGTGTAGCCATGATAGGGACCGGGGCCAGCGCGATGCAGGCCGGCCCGACAATCGCCCCGGTGGTCGACAGGCTCACGGTATTCCAGCGTGGACGCCACTGGTGCCTGCCGCACCCGCTGTACCATGCCGAAGTCAGTCCCGGCATGCAGTGGGCCTGCGCCAACATCCCGTATTTCGGCCAGTGGTATCGCTTCCAGTTGTTCTGGGCCTCGGGCGACGGGTTGTACTCCATGCTGCAGGTTGATCCGGGCTGGGGTTCGCCCGAGCTTTCGCTGAACGCGGAAAGCCATGCGTTCCGCGAGCGCCTTCTTGCCCACATGCGCCAGGAGCTGGGCGACCGGCCCGACCTGCTGGCCAAGGCGATGCCCGGCTATCCGCCCTACGGCAAGCGCATGCTGCGGGACAACGGCTGGTACAAGATGCTGAAGCGTCCCAATGTCACGCTCTCGGATCGCGGCGTGGCGCGAGTGGAGCCGGGCGGTATCGTCGATGGTGACGGTGTGCGGCACGAAATCGACCTGATCGTGCTTGCCACCGGCTTTCAGGCGACGCGCATGCTGGCCGACATCGAAATCACCGGTCGCGGCGGAGTCAATTTGCGCGAGCTGTGGGGCGAAGACAACCCGCGCGCTCACCTCGGGATCACCGTGCCGGGCTTTCCGAACATGTTCCTGATGCAGGGACCCAACACCATACTGTCTCATGGCGGCAGCATGTTCTTCCACACCGAGTGCCAGGTCAGGTACGCGATGCAATGCATCCGCGAACTGATCGAGGGCGGTCATGCGGCGATGGACTGCCGCCTCCCGGTCTATGAAGAATTCAATCGGCGTGTCGACGAGGCGCACAGCCGGATGGTATGGACGCATCGAGGCGTGAAGAACTGGTACAAGAACAAGGACGGCCGGGTAACGGCCGTTTCGCCGTGGCGGTTGGTCGATTACTGGCGGCTGACCGCTGCGCTGAATCCCTCAGACTACAGGTTCCTTGCCGCGCAGCCTCGTGCCACGGGCTGACCGGCCAGCCGCGAAAATCGGCATGACCCTGCTGAAATAGAACGCAAAGAGCGGAGCGCGATGAGCCAAGGCATGGGCGGTTGGGGGTGACGGTTGGCCCGTATCGCCTTGCGCTTTCGGGGATGGCCGCACTTGCGGTGGCCATGGGCGTTGGGCGGTTCGCTTTCACGCCGCTGTTGCCCCTCATGCAGGCCGATGCCGGTGTCACGCTTACCGAAGGCAGCTGGCTAGCCTTCGCCAATTACCTGGG
>Ga0214919_10005823_pt1 | contig 17216 bp, 13 predicted proteins | sample LL1503_MetaG_FD_177994 | JGI IMG/M metagenome (GOLD analysis project Ga0214919, IMG submission 177994) | Freshwater microbial communities from Lake Lanier, Atlanta, Georgia, United States - LL-1503 | ecosystem: Environmental > Aquatic > Freshwater > Lake | place: USA: Georgia | collected...
ACATGTTGAAGCGGTGGTTGGTATTCGCAACACATGTGTTGTCAAAGAACACTTTGACGGCTCGAGATCGCGAGTTATTAATTTTGCGTACCGGCTGGAATTGTCGCTCGCGTTACGAGTGGGCACAACATGTGGAGATTGCGTTGCGCTGCGATATCACGGCTGCTGAAATCAAAGCGGTGAAAAAAGGTGCTTCGGTGTCTACCTGGTCGTCAATTGACAAGTTGCTTTTAACTGCAGCTGATGAATTGCACAATGAATACGCACTTTCTGCTGCAACGTGGCGAAACTTGGGCGAGCATTATTCAAATGAACAAATACTTGATCTCATCGCCACAGTTGGCAACTATCACTTAGTCGCAATGTTTTTGAATAGCACTAAGGTGCCTGTCGACGCCGGTATTCCCGACGATCCAGATTTGCTCTAGTGAAACGAATTACTTGCGGCGGGCTTTGGCGATTTGCTCGCGGCGACGGCGAGCTTCTTCTTGTTCGGCTGCCTTACGAGCCTTGCGCTGTTCTTTGAGTGCGAGGCGTTCGGCATCATCAACCTTGAGGGGAGCCAATGGAGTCATTGCAAGAACCGGGGCTGGCGGAAGCTTGATTTCGTCGTCGCTCTTCAGCAAACGAGTGATGATGGGCGAAGCAATGGCTTCACCAGTGACCACTGAGGCCAACATGACTTGGGTGGTGGGCAAGGTGTGGTTCTTAATAATGGCCGGAAGAACCTCGCGAAGGTTTTCTTCGCTGGGGTCATCAGAGTTTTCGCCGAGGGCTTCGATGCAATCTGCAAGGCACTTGTCGGTGAGCACGAGCGACATGCGCTCGAGGTCGCCGTTGATACGGCCTTTCGAAACGCAGACGCGAATGGCGGCAATGAGTTCGGGCATTGCGAGGTCTTCGCCCTTGACGCTGGCGATGTGTTGAATGGCGTCTTGGCCTTCTTCGTCAAGACCCTCGTACAGAGCGGTGATCGTGGCATCGGGAAGATTGCGGAAAGCACGATCGAGCATGGACAGGGCAGCGAGACGATTTTTAACTTGATTCACGAGAGACGAGGCTAGCGGTGCAAAACGCGTCAGAATGGGTCTATGAGTACTGAGAATGGTCTGAAAAGTCGTATCCAAGCCGATATCAACGATGCAGTGCGGGCTGGCGATGAACTATTGAAGTCAACTTTGCGCATGGCATTGGCGGCCATCATGAATGCTGAAGTTGCTGGAGCCGAGGCCGTTGTCTTAAGCGATGACCAGATCATCAACTTGTTGCGCTCTGAAGTGAAAAAGCGTGCCGAGTCGGCTGACATCTACGAACAAGCTGGCCGTGTTGAATCGGCAACTACAGAACGCAAAGAGATGGTCATCATTGAAAAGTATTTGCCGGCGGCGATGGACGAGGCTGCGCTGGCGGCGATTGTTGCTGAAGAAGTCGCCAATGCCGCAGCAAACGGTCAAACCGGACCCAAAGCAATGGGCGGCGTGATTAAGGCCGTGAAAGATCGTGTTGGTGCATCGGCTGATGGATCGGCGATTGCTGCTGCAGTGAAGTCGGCGTTGAACTAACACATTTAGGGAAATGAAAAAAGCGACGGCCCGGGAATCCCGAACCGTCGCTTTAATTTTTAGTGAGTTGCTGTGAACTTGCTCAGCCCATTGAAGTTGAGAGTTCAACAGTTGCGGTCGTGTCGTCGGTGTTGCCCCGAGAATCGACCGCATGAATTGTGACGGTGTCGCCAACTCGCAACATGAGGCCATCGATGAGCCAGAGGCTTGACGTGGTGGTTGAACTTGCTTGGGTTGCAGCGACGGTGCGTGAGACTCCGAACTTGGTGTACGACATTTCAACTGAGACGATGTCGTTGCGGCCAGCGCCACCCTCTTCAACAAGAATCGAACTGTCGATGTTCATTCCGTCTTGAGCAAACGTGACGAAACGAATCGTGGGCGACATGACCAACGTCGGAGTTGATGGGGTGGCCGGTGTGGTGGTGGTCGGAGCCGTAGTGCTTGGTGCGGTCTCTGGTGCAGTTTCGGGGCTCGCGGCTTCGGTCTCTCCTGTCTCAATAGATGGATCGGCCTCGGTCTCTGGTGCTTCAGTTGCCGGTGTGGTGGTGGCCGGTGCGGTCTCGATTTCTGCAGCGGCTTCGGGACTCGCTGGTGCGCCAGTTGAAGGTGTTGCGGTGGATGGTGATGCAGCCGATGGTGTGGAAGATGGTGCGGTGGGTGATTCAACTTTGACACTGACGCTCGAGACTGCGGCGGGCGATTCGACCTTGTCTGCGGATTCGGGCTGATCGGCAACTGCTTCAATTGTGGCGTCGAGAGCCTTGCTTGCATTTTCGGTTGATGAGTTGCCGAAACAGGCGGTTGTGGCGACTGCGAGGCCGGCGAGGGCGACGATTGCGATTGCGGTATTGCGGATTGTGGTGTGGCGGATGTTCTTCATGATTTTCCTTTGTTCAGGCAACCCGTATGGCTGCGTGGTGTTCAAGAGGAGGGTCACAGGGGGATCTTGCACTTTTTTGAAGAAATCTTGAGAAAAGTTTGAGGAGATGTCGCCGAAGGTTCATGAGGTCGACCTTCGGGAAGTCCACGAGATTGGATCTGGGCTGTCAAGATAGGTGCATGTCATCCCACACGAAGTCAGGTCAGTTTTCAGTTCATCGTTTTTCGGCCATCGCATTAGTTGCAGTTCTTGCAACCATCGTTGGTGCCTGTAGCGGAGACGATGCCTCGAGCACATCGGTTGCCGAAACTATTGCGAACACCGAGGTTGAGTCGACTGTTGCGACGACTGAAGTTGCGGCACCAGAAACTGAAGCTCCTATGGCCGCGATTGATCAGGTCGTTGCACCTGAAGCAACAACAGTTGATGCACTACTTGCACTCGGACGTCCGGCGATCATTGCTCACGCTGGTGGCGACTTTGATTGGCCACACTCGACGATGTACGCGTTTACTCAAGCAGCACTCAATGGCGCTGATGTTCTTGAGATGGATGTGATGTTGAGCAGTGATGGTGTGTTGATGGTGCAACACGACAACACCGTTGATCGTCTCACTAATAACACGGGTCTCGTGAGTTCGTACACCGCAGCCGAACTTGAGGCAATGGACAATGCTTATTGGTTCTCGGGTGGTGTGTGGAGCGATCACGAACTTGCTGATGACGCTTACATTTATCGCGGCATTCGCACTGGTGATCAGCCCATACCAGAAGGGTTCAGCGCCGACGATTTCGGTATGACGACTTTTGAAAAAGTTTCACTCGCATTCCCGAATCATGTCCTTGATGTTGAAATCAAGATCCCAGAATCGGCAACTGGCGAAGTGGATATGAAAAGTGCCAAGGCGGCTGCCCGCGAGTTGGCTCGACTCATTAAGGAAACAGGTCGTGAGAAGTCGATTGTTGTCGTGTCGTTTAGCGATGAAGTGATGACTGAGTTCCGTAATGCAATTCCCGATGTGGCAACGAGTCCTGGTCAAGACACTTTGGTCAATTGGTATCTCGCTGGCGGTGCACTTGATCCGCGCGACGTGATCATGCAGGCTCCACCCGTGTACGAGGGCGTCGAGGTGTTGACCCAAGAAACGTTTGATCGTGCACATGCCGAAAACCGTGCGGTGTGGGTGTGGATGAACGATTCGGCGCAAGAAACCACCGAGTATTACAACAAGTTGGTCGCCCTGGGCGCTGATGGTCTGTTGATTTCAAGCCCGACCAAGGCACCTGAACCCAGCAACGCCAGCTAAGCCGCGATTCATTTCTGGCGCCCACGGTAGGAATCGGAACAGATACTTCGTGTATTTGTGGGACTGAATGATTAAGCCTGGTCGCTGTATGCAGGTGAAACGTGTTCGGTCCGTTCGGATAATGATGCTGTGTTTGTGTAGTCCCGTGCACATTTAGTGCACATTTTGATCAGGCGGTTTTGTCTCAATGGATGGGTCTTACATGGTCGGCCACTGATGAAAGCGTGCTTACCGACAAGTTGTGAAGAGGTCGCCAAGCACCATTTTACATATCAAACAATTCAACCGTTTTTGTACATTGTCGTCGGAAGCACTTATAAAACATTGTCAGAATCGGAAGCGGTGGTTGGGAAATCGCAAGGAGCAAGATGCTTATCGTGAAGCAGGAGTGTGGCCATTGAGGAAATTTAGGAGAATGCTTCATTGCCGAATGCAAAAGAATCGCTATGAGTGACTTTCAATCTCTCGAACCAAGAAGTTCGCCAACTAAGAAGCTCGCTAACTAAACAGAGATTCCTCGGGAAGCTTCCAGAACTTCAGCGAATCCTCAACCAACGCCTCGGTCCTTGCATCAATCTGAGCAGGGCCCCAGATCTCCGATTCCGTGAACTCCCTGTTGATTTTGAGTGACGGGAACCTATCGGTCGCGAAATCCGCGCGCTTCTTTGCGGCTATTGAGCGCTGCCAAGTAGCGTTAATCGTTAGTGGCAAAACTGTCAAATTGCCTATGGAATGCAATCGACTTTCCATTTCTTCCGAAGCGACCCCCCAGTCCTCAAGGTTCCTCATCCACTCACTTGATCCCATGAAAAGCTGTGGACAGAGGTGTTCGATTGATCGTGTATGTTTCCCCTTGGCACGAGTTCCGGGTTGAAGCGCAAGGATTGTTGAATACTCAAGTCCATCTCGATACTGCACTAAACCGTCAAACAAGGCCATGATTGGACGGGGTCGACTCCGCTGATACAAGTCCTTTGATTCGTACCAATTTTCGGTTTCTAGCGCCGGACCGAAGGATGTGTTGGCGCTTTGTAGGGCTACTCGTTTAACCATGTAGTCCGAAGGAGCAACATCCCTCATCCACGCCGTTGTTTCCGAGAGCCCCGAGCCTGCTCCCCGAGGTAACGCGTCCATCATTCTTGTCCGTCTATTTCGATTTGATTCACCCGACAAGACTTCTCGAACTAACACTGTCTCTATTGAATGCAGGACACCGGTAAGGATTTCGTTTCGATTACTGTCGTGCGAGCCGAGCCAAGCCTCAAGTGCGAGAGTCGTAAGCGGCGTGTATGTACCCCTTGAGAACATCTCAATCCGCCAGATACTCCTTACTGCCGCTTTGGGCAGACTTAGGGCCTCGCCCGAATCATGCAGTACCGTTTGCACTCCTGATGATGCAGCGACCCAACAACGCATCTTTGATGAGAGATCACTTTGAATGAATTCTCTTAGCGAGGGAGATCCCCCTCCTTGCCACCATTCTTTGAACTTGTTGGCTGAGTTATGTCTAGTAATTAGTCTGAGTTTTCCCGAGTCAAGCCCAGGTCGGAGTAAGACAAAGTCTGACAAGAATACTTGGAGGTTCCCCTTTTCCTCTTTAAAGTCGAGGCGCGCCCGATCAATCTTCTGCTCAGGTTCCTGCATCAACTCGGTATAAAGATTCCTTTGTTCTTCGCCTTGCACATTTGCCTGAGTAAGAAGGAAGTTTCTAAACAAGTCATACTGCCCAAGTTCAGTGCGAAGGCCGTTCAACGACTCAAAGATCACTTCAACAGGCTCATCAGAGTCCTCATGGATCAAGAGAGAAAGCTCTAACTTTGTCAGGATATTTTCTGCGAGAGCAAGTAAGTCAGGTGGCCCAAGGGGCTCCTCTGACTCATTCGCCCATTGAACAATAAGTGGACCGTCTGATGGAGGTGGCGGGAAGTTGGGTTCTTCTTCCGCAATTGCGGCGGCACCGGAGAGCAGCACCCAGCGTATGTATAGATAAGCGTCGCGAATTCGCAGTTTTCCGTTGTTGTCAATTGCATGTTCCGTGTGAAGGGCTGTCTCGCCTTTTGCAATATGCGCCCAGTCCTCTTCATCAAGTCCATGAACATTGATCAAAGCAATTGCAGCACGATCAATTTCCTCAGGAAACGCCCCGGTCTGTCTCTTGATCTCATCACTGATCGCAAGGAGAATGAGGCGGAGTGTTAGAACGCGCTGCTGTCCATCGAGAATGATCCAACATTGATGACCAAATGTCCTATTCGCACACTTAGCTGATAGTGGCGCTGGCCCAGCAAGCATGATGCCTATCCAATGCTTAGGTTCTTGTGTAGCAGCAATGCCGATGTCGTAAATCAATTTTTGAATGCGCTCGGGTGTCCACGAGTAGTTCCTTTGAAATGGAGGTATCTGAAAGCACTGATTTTCCGGACGTAGAATCGCACTGGGCGTTGCTGACTGATGGCGCATAAGGATCTACGTTAGCGAGTAGGAATGTGCCGCCTTGAAAAGCAAAATTGCGCCCGTTGCGCTGTCCCCAGTATCCGTGCTGCACGGTTGCTGTGGGTTGATCACAATTACGCTAAACACTTGGCCAACTCTTGGGGCTAGTACCCCGCAAATTGCCGTTTCCGTCCGTCACGTGTCAAAGTCTGATTGCTTGGCTATTCATTGAACCAGCCCTCTTCTGAATCTGAGGTGAAAAAATCTGGACGGAACTGACCAACTCTTATCATTCCAACTTCTGCTTCTAAATATGGCTTAGCCACCGCTGGCTTATTCGCAGCACGAATTCCCTCTAACGCGCTAGTCAGTGGCATCATCCCGAATGACGGATTTATTGAAAAGCCGAATCGATACCCCATTTTCTGTGGACCTGTTTTGCCATCCCAGAGTATGATTGATGGCATAAAGGTTATGTTTGGTGTTGCACTAGCTTTTAAGTGTGCTGATAAAGCATTCACTGCCGCGTCGTGTTTCCAGAAATCATTCCAATGCAAAATCACCACTAATGCTTTGTTCTTATTCCCGAAGCAGGCGATGAGCACGGGTTCATAAATACCCTCAGAAACATGCTTGCTGCCCCATGTGCAACGGCCTTGGAAGCCAGGAAGGCCCAATGATCGGATCCCAGTTTCGATTGCTGAGTCCGTTGAGGGATCAACCTTAAAGAGCCATCGATCCGAACCAGCTGCAACGAAATCAAATCTCCCAGTCACCGTTTTCCAGATTTTTACTCCTAAACGGGAAGCGATTTCGTTCGAAGACGATGCTGTTTTAACTTTCGTAGTGCTTTTCTGTGTGGTGGGTGCCTTTGTTGTTTTTGCTGCCACAGGAGTTTTCGTATTTTGACTTGGTTTGACCGGTATCGGAGTTGGTATCTGCGGAATCTCCACTTTCACTTCTTCGGTAACTGCTGGTATCGGCGAATGGTCAACCTTCGGTTTGAAGGCATCTAGCTTTCTTCTCGCATTTTGATAACACACAGCGCTGCAAATTGTGATCACTAGAAAAATCAAGATGAACCATCGGACCGCCTGGGCTTCCACCTGCCTATTTCCTCCGTAATCGTCTAAGTAAAATCTTGGAAAATCTATGAAGCGCAAATGATCAATGAGTCGAAACCATATTGAATGGTCATCGCAGTAATTGCAACGCTCGATCCTTCGCCAATCTTGAAAATAGATGAGCGAAAAACAAACATTAAAAATTGAAAGCCAAAACAAAAGCGCAGACATCCATTTTGAGAGAACTAGAAGTATGCGATTACTTCTGGGAATGCTCATAGATTTTGTCTGACTCATACTTAACCTGCCCTTGGGTCAACATTTAGGGGTTGCTGGTCTAATTGAAGTAAATCAAACCCGCACCTGCTTTGAATATGTTCTTTAAGGATCTTAGGCAAAGTCACTTCAAGGAAATTCTGCCCTACCCATCGGGCATAATGAATCCGTGAGCGACGCAGTCCAAATCAGTGATTTTCGTACACTGTTAAGCACTTTGTCGCCTGATCCGCTCACCCGTGGCAAACAGTTTGAACGGGTCACGAAGTGGTGGCTTGAGAACGACCCGATTCATTCACGCCAGATCGAAAAAGTCTGGTTGTGGGATGAATGGCCTGAGTATCCGGGTCGAGATATCGGGATTGACTTAGTAGCTCGTTTGTTGGATGGCTCATTGATGGCTGTTCAAGCGAAGTGTGTTGACGAGAGTCGATCAATCCCTAAGTCAGAGTTAGACAGTTTCGTTTCAGCAGCATCGTCAAGCACTTTCAAACACAAAATGCTGGTGGCAACAACTGACGGATTGTCAGCAAATGCCCAACGAATGCTTGCCGACCAACATGTCGTGAGAGTCATGTTGAGTGACCTTGAAACTTCAGTTGATGTATGGCCGAGCTCAATTGACCATTTAGATCAACACCCGGTTCAACCGAAAGCGACACCCAGACCACACCAACAAAACGCCATCTCTGACGTCACTACTGGCATGAATGATCATGATCGAGGCCAATTGATCATGGCGTGCGGTACCGGCAAAACGCTCACGGCACTCTGGATCACCGAACAACTCGAACCAGCAGTCACCCTCGTGCTCGTACCGTCACTCAATCTGTTGTCGCAAACCTTGTCCGAATGGTCTAAGAACACAACAACCGATTGGTCGTATCTGTGCGTCTGCTCAGACGACACGGTCAACAAATCTGATGACCAACCAATCTCAACTGTTGACGAGCTGCCTTTTGAAGTCACTACGAACCCAGAAGACATCGCCAACTTCCTCAAGCATCCTGGTGCACGGATCATCTTTTCGACCTACCAATCATCTGCGCGAGTGGCACAAGCTCAACAACTCACTGGAACCACGTTCAATTTGGTGATCTGTGATGAGGCCCATCGACTTACCGGCAAAATTGACGCCGATTACGCAACAGTTTTAGATAACAGCAGAATTGTTGCCGATAAGCGTCTGTTCATGACTGCGACGCCTCGCACCTATACGCCAGCAGCTAAATCGAAGGCTGAGGACCGCGGAGTCGAAATCACTTCCATGGACGACGAAACCGTCTACGGCCCCGTCCTTCACAAACTGTCTTTTGGCGAAGCAATCAAACAGGACTTGCTGTCCGACTACCGAGTACTCATTGTTGGTGTCACCGACCCACAAGTACAGGACTTAATTGATCGGCGCGAACTCGTCTCCGTGAACGACACCGTCACGACCGATGCACGCACCCTGGCAGCACACATCGGCCTCGCCAAAGCCACCAAGGACTACAACCTCAAACGGACAATCAGTTTCCACTCACGAATCAAATCTGCCGACCAATTCGCACAAGACCACATCAAAATCCTCGACTGGCTACCCGACACACACAAACCAGAGGGAACAACATGGACCGGAACAATCTCTGGTGCCATGAACACTGGCGAACGTCGACGTCTACTTACTCAACTCAAACAAGTTGACCAAGACCGACACGCCCTGTTGACCAACGCCCGCTGCCTTACCGAAGGAGTCGACGTTCCGAGCCTTGATGGAGTCGCATTCATTGACCCACGATCAAGCCAAGTTGACATCATCCAAGCAGTCGGCAGAGCGATTCGTAAATCAGCAAACAAAGAAATCGGAACAATCGTTCTTCCAGTTTTGATCCCAACAGATGCAGATGCAGAACACGCACTTGAAGACACGGCTTTCAAACCAATCTGGGCGATTCTCAACGCATTGAAATCACACGATGAGGAACTCGCGGTTGAGTTAAACAATCTTCGGACAGAGTTGGGTCGAACGGGCTCAGTTGGTCGACTACCAAATCGTTTAGTCGAAGACTTACCAGCCGACATCGACTCTATTCTTCCTGGGTTCTCGTACAAGCTCTCAGTTGCAATCTTGCAACATTCGACGCCCTCTTGGGAATGGTGGTTCGGGCTGTTACTTCAACAAGTAAGTCAAACGGGAAATGCCTACGTAGCAACTTCACACAACTTCCAGAGCGCAAAATTGGGAAGCTGGGTGGCAGACCAACGGGCAAATTACAAAGCACAGCGACTCAGCCACGACAGAATTCAACGTCTAGAGTCACTGCCCAATTGGACTTGGAATCCATTATCCGAACAATGGGAAAAAATGTATGCCTTGCTTCTGGAGCATGTCAGAACACTTGGAACTTCTCGTCTACCGTCGTCGTTTGTCCTTGATGACGGGACTCGCCTCGGTTTATGGGTATCAGTTCAACGAAGACCAAAAACGAAGTTAGTAATGAGTGATGAACACAAAAGTTTGCTTGAATCAATTGAAGATTGGACTTGGGACCCTTATGAGACAGAGTGGGAAGAAACTTTCTTGGCGTTGGTGGACTATTCCAATCGAACGGGAACCTGTAGAACACCGCGCGGATATAAAGAAAATGGCTTTGGGATAGATAGTTGGGCAGCGAAGCAACGGCGTGAATACAAAGACGGAGAGTTAAGTAAGGATCGTATTGAACGACTTTCCAAACTTCCAGATTGGTCGTGGGATCCACTTAATGAAGATTGGGAATTTTTCTTTCATTCGCTGAAGAAATATGCCGACGACCACCCAGAAAAACCACTGCCACCCAAAGATTTGAAATTGACAAATGGGAAACTTCTTTATTCTTGGGTAAGCAATCAAAAAAATAGATTTGAACTGGGAAAGTTAAGTACGGAACGTATTGAACGACTTGAAAGCATTCATGGTTGGGTTTGGAGTGGAGAACTTTTCAAAAACAACTGGACACTTGGGTATGAATCCCTAAAAGAATTTGCTCAAAAAGACGGTCATTTAAATGCTGGAGAGGCAAAAGTAATAGGGCTTGAGTCTTCCCTCAGTGAGTGGATTCAAACTCAAAAAAGAAGTTACAAGGCCAACGCGCTCCCACAAGAACGAGTACAACTATTAGAAGCACTGCCGGGATGGTCATGGGATGTCAGGGAAAAACTTTTGTTGGAAGGAATTCAAAAACTAATTGAATTTCAAAATTCACACCAACACCTGAACCCGCCATCTAAATACATTGCTGACGATGGTTTCAGACTCGGGGCTTGGGTTTCACAAAAGCGAATTCGATACAAAAAAGGAAAACTTAGTCAAGAAAGTATCAATGCTTTGGAAGAAATCAAAGGCTGGACCTGGACTAACGAGAACAGTGATGATACCTGGAATACCAAATATGAACTGGCAAAGACTTTTTCTCAAATAAATGGGCACTGCCAATTCCCCCGAACGGTTCTTGAGGGAATAAACCTAGGTCTATGGGCTCGGGCTCAACGGCAGAGATATCACAATAGTTCTTTAACTGACGAGCAGATTAAAGATTTGGAAGTTTTATCAGGTTGGACTTGGCGAAGTTTTGACGATCGTTGGGAAAGCAAATACCTTGCAGCAAAAAACTATTCAAAGGAATTCGGTCATTGTATGTTTTCCCGGAAATTGGTTGAAGGTTATGACCTAAAAATTTGGGGGCAAAATCAACGAAAAAGATATCGAGAGGGAAAACTTTCAAAACAACACACAGAATTACTTGAAGCACTCCCGGGGTGGTCATGGCAGCCGAAAGGTGGACCGCGAAAAAAGCCAGACAAAATTTAGGGTCAACATATTTCGTTTGTATAACTACTTGGCCTTATGCCAATTCTTTTTTCTGAGGAAGTATAAGAATTAATCATCAAGTAGAGAAACGATGGTTTTGCGGCACAATACCTTTGAGTATTTCAATGAATATTTGATTGTTACGAGTTACGGATGTTTGAACCAATCTCTGTTTGGCTGATCAAGGCATCAATCGCTGAACCAAGAGCATCAGCAGTTAGACGATCGGCCTTGGGTAAGGCATGAGCATAGATGTCCAAAGTGATTGAAGGTTTTGAATGTCCAAGGTGTGCTGAGACGACGTGAAGCGGTGAGCCCATTGAAAGCATCATGGTTGCTGCTGCATGGCGAGCGTCATGTAAGCGAGTTTTAGGAAGGCCTGCTTCGGCGCTCAATGATCGGTAGCGGTCAAGCAGTCGATCGGGGTGAACGGGTCTGCCATCGGCGCGGGTTCCGACCAGATCAAACAACGGAACGCCTAATTCCATTGAAAGTGCGAGCTGGCGGTTCTTCAGTCGGTTGAGTGCATCCAGGGTTCCGGAGTCAATAGCGATTGTTCGCCTTCCGCTTGAAGTCTTCGGACTTTGAGTCACTTGATCGCTTCCAACCAATACGCGATTCTTTTCAATGGTGATAGTCGCGGTTTCAAAATTGACATCGCTCCAACGAAGCCCGGCGAGCTCACCTCGGCGTAATCCGTGTATTAATGCCAAGCGATATAGACCAGCGAACCATTCATCAATGCTTTCTGTGTAGTGAATGAATTTCGCAACGTCTTCGCCGTCCCATGTGCGAAGTTCTGGTCGTTCCCATTTAGGTAGCGAGATACCAGTGCATGGATTTCGCACGAGGATCTCGCTGCGCACAGCATCGTTCAATGCACATGAGAGAGTGCTGAAAATGTTTCTGACTGTTTTGGGGGAGAGAATCTTCTTCGACTTTGTACCAACTGAGGCTTGGAGATCTCGTACCAATTCTCGAAGGTGGATCGGCTTGAGCGCCGAGATCTTCAAGTTGCCGATTCGGGGAACAATGTATGAATCAATGTTGACGTGATGTTGGTGAATCGTTCCTGGTTTCAGATCTTTGACAGACCCGGTCTGATTGATCCAGGTGTTGAGGTACGAGGCGAGTGTTTGGTTAGCAGAACCAAGGTCGTGCCCTGCATCTACGCGAGCAAGTGCTTCGGTCATTGCTTGCTGTGCGTCTTTTCTGTTCCATCGTTTATCGCTTTTGCGAACCCAGCGACGCTTACCTGATTCGTTTGTATACGAAAAGGCGTAGCCCCAAGAATCATTCCGTTTTGTAATGGTGCCTCTGTTGTTAGTCATTTTGATTTCCCCTTCTCTCTGGGAGGTTTTTGTATGAGACCTTGCTTAAAAGCTTCTTGTATTTGTTTACGAACACTTTGAACGCCGAAGCCAGTGATTTGAGAAATCCGCTGGAACTCCTGACGTGCGCGACCATGCTTGCCGTAGGCGCTGACGTCATAGAGTTTCGCGGCCTCTTTGACATGTTTGAGATCGAGGGCATGCGCCCGCCCTGTTGGGATTAATTCACGAAGTTGCGTATCAGAAAAAAAGTAATTCCGTTTGATTTGGTAGTCCCATTGATCAAAATCGGCGTTGATTGTGTTGGGGGCTATCGCTTTTCCGTCAACACCAATCAGTCTGAATGCTTCCCTAGTGATCACTTTCCAGGCAGCGTTGCTGATTTCGGGAATTCTCGAGGGAATACTTCCAACTGGTGGATCAGGTGAAAGGAAATCTATTTCCGTTGCATGTTCCCAGGCGTGCAAAGAGTACTCAATAATTTCAAATGGTGCTTTGACGTCAACCTCGCCGACTCCGAGATCACTCATTTGGCCGATACGAAAACGAACAGTGCCGCCCAGACCCGTGAGTACGAAGCGCTGATTAAGGAAAGCTCCACGAATGTCTTTCGGTTGTTTTCTATTCATGGGGGGAGCATCGAACCAGAGAACTTCAGTAGTCGCGAACGGGACATTCCAGGAATACCAATGAATGGTGACTTCTCGGTCACGCAATTTGAAAGTGTGCGTCGTTATCCGAGGGAAAGCTTCAAGTGATTCTTGGTTGATGAAGTGGTCAACGTTCATTCTGATTCTCGGCAAAACTCACCTCCAGTTCCATATCTAAATAACAATATCTGATTGGATATGGAATTGCAACTGAGAGGTGATCTACTTGGAGGCATGACAAACGAAAAAGAACCCAACCTCCTAGCCCGACCTTTTGACTTATTGCTTGATCCAGGGCGGGTAACCATTTCTGTATCGCAAGCTGCCGATGTCTTAGGTATAGCAAAGTCGACCGCCCACAACGCCTACAAGGCAAGCGGAGTGCTAATGGAAGGCGTCCCCGTGCTCCGGGTAGGCAAACGCCGAGTCGTCAGCGTGACCCTTCTACGAGCGGCTCTGGGCTACGCAGAGCCCGAGCGTTAAAAGGTACGGGGAGATGCGATTCAAAGGCCGTATGGGGATTCTTGATACGCGAATAATCAATGGCTCAAAGTTTGAAGCGGAGTGTTGAGATGAAGCATCTTTTGGATTACTACATCATGAATATGGCCCCTATCCATGAGGTCTTTGATATGACTGGTCAAGAGATCAAGGTCTATTTGCAGTTACTTTCACACGCAAGTGACACCACATGTGAAACGTATGTCGGGACACCGACGGTTGCAAAGAACACTGGCTTGCATCGGCGGTCTGTAATGAATGGTTTTACATCGCTAAAGGACAAAGGGGCGATGGAGCTTTGCGGAAAGGAAAAAGGTACAAACAAGTATCGACTGCTATTTCCAAGTCCCATCCCGGCGTTCACAGAAACCAAGGATGACGGGGTGTCTGTCGCAAAGGGTGGCGGGTCACGTGTCGCAAAGGGTGACGCAAAGCATGACGCAAAGGGTGACGCGCGGGTGCGTCATCAAGAATCAACGTTTCCGCAGGTGAATACGCAAAAAGCCAATTCGGAAAAAGAAGAAGAAAAGGAAGATGAAAAGGAATTAGATCCAGAGTCTGTTTTTCTCGGCTTGTACGGACACATCATTGAATTAGCTCTGAAGAATTACGTCTTTTTGCAACCACAGGAACGATTGTCGCCGTTATTCATAGATAATGTGCGTGCCGAAATTACACAAATCTTGCACCGCAGAGATGCTGAGGGGTCATTGCCTAAATGTGGCAAAGGAACCATTCGTTCTGAAATGCTTGCAAAGGAAATCACCGAACAATTAGTGATCTGAGTCTTTGATCTGTTAGCCATTTCCTAAACAGATTTATCGGTTGCGACGGGCTTTTGAGTAAGGGCTGTCTTGGACAATTGAAACTTAAGAAGTGGGTACAATCATGGGGAACAATCAAGATTCCACACGGCCCGGCAAAATTGTTGTGTACGGACTTCTCGCATGGGCCGTCGTTGGAGCCCTAGTGGTCTTCTCGAATCAGGACTCAACTTCAATGAGTGTTTCAGCGAAGGTAGCAATTGCTTGGCCGATTTTCGTCTTCATAGCGCCACCAGGCTGGGCACTTCTTGTATGGATCTGGAACTTTGGCTCTAAACAGTCAGAGACAAGATCAGCCATCCCAACTTCGTCACCACCAGGTGCAGGGCAATACGCAGTGCCTGATGCGCCGACGACTTCGCTCATTCTTCAGCAACCTGCGACCCCGGTAACCATGCCCACGACCGCATCTACCCCAACTATTCAAAGTCAACCGACTATTGGCTCTGGTCTAGGTGCGAAACCATTGTCCACTCTTCATACGAGCCAGGGCGCAAGTGTTGGACCTCATAACAGGTCACGACCCGGAGCCACATTTGATTCGCTGATGGATGAAGCTACTCGTCGAAAAATAGCCACCTATCACCAATGGATTTGCCAACTCTGCCTTGAACGAATCCCAGACATCGGATGGGACTACGAGAACCCGAACCCCCGACGCCTTTCGATTGACCATATTGTCCCAAAGAGCAGAGGCGGCTCTGACGAACTAAGCAATCTCCAGCCGGTGCATGCTTCATGCAACTCGATTAAAGGTGCTCAAGTAATTTCCAACGAAGAGTTTCGACGTAGGAAAGCCATAAGGGAAGCTCCAAGTCCGAGTTCTCAAAGTTGGAGGACTGCGCCAAGTCAAGAGGATAGAGAACCCAGACTGGGTGATTGGCGTCCCGCTGACAAAGTTGTCAGCCAACTTGAGCGCGATATCTCCCGCGCCAAATTGAGTCCAGAACAACGAACACGCGCTCTTGAATTTCTTAGCAGGGATCACTCGAATGAACTTTTGAAGAACTGTCAACGCGGACATCCATTTACTTTGGAGAATACATACTTCCGAATTGTAGATAACGGCTTGATAGGTAGAGAGTGCAGAGTTTGCAGGCGTGAATCAAAGAAAAACCAGAGCTAGGTCTCAAAAGCCAAATCTTGCATGAATCGCATGCACCCCGAATTCCATTTCGCCCCATTGGTTGACAGCTTTAAGTGGTCTAAATCGGGGGTTAACAGTGTTTATTGCTTATGTGGGGCAAACCGTTTTTTGGTATGGATTCTGGTTTTCAAGTCTGCGGGCCCATGAAGATTGGATAATTTTGTGCAAATTGAAGAGGTGACGAGCAAAAGGCTATTTGCACCGCTCGCTACAACTTGTTCCGTCTTCCATCCCGGTTAGGAAGAATCTCGCTGCAGAAAAATTAGCTTTCTCGGTCTCTGCCCTGTATAAGTTTGCAAAAGACAAGTCTGCGCCTTGTAAGTTTGCTGCCCAAAGGTTTGCATTGCTCAAGTTCGCACGACTTAAGTCTGCGCCTCGAAGGTCTGCGTAATTGAGAGTTGCGTATTTGAGATCAACTCCACTGAGATCAATTCCCCGAAGGTCAAAACCAGAAAGTTTCGCATATTGACAATTGGGCACACATTTGAGTTTCGGAGGAGTGGGGATTTCTTTAGTCTTTGGCGAAGTGGGGATAGTCATTCCGGTGACACTTCTGAACTCCGTGTCAAGAATTATTGATCCTGTCAAGTTTGCTCCCGTGAGGTCAACGAAGGAAAAGTTGGCACCAGTTAAATCAGCGTAAGCCAAATTGGCATTTTTGAGAATGGCGTTATTGAGTTGTGCATTGTTCAATTTTGCGTTACTCAGATTCGCCCCGGTTAAGTTTGCTTTTCGTAGATCAGTTCCTCGTAAGTCGGCGTTCCGTAAGTCGGCTCCAGCAAGGTTTGACTGAAAGAAATTGACGCCCACACAATCGGGAAGGCAAGCTGTTTTGTCATCCGATTTAGAGCAAGCTGCTATTGGAACCATAAAAAGTGAGAGAGTTATCAAAATCTTCAATTTCATAACCGAAATATAACCCTCTTTAATCTCTCTTATCTGACTAGAGCATTAGTCAAATTTTGTGAGGACTAATCGCGTTTCAATTTGGCTATTCAATTAGATCAATAGATAAGTAAACTTGGCACCTGGGCAAGCCCAAAAAATTCCTTTCAAAAAATTTCTACGATCGAATTAGGAGTAGTGGGTGGGGCCCCTCAATGGGTGGTGGGGGGCTGCGCAATGTCGAAGCCAGTGGTTATTGCCGGGTATCGGTGGGTGCGGCCAACGCAGCACACGTTGCACGAAGCGTTACTAGGTGTGGTCATTGGTGTGCGTGTCGAGCGAACTTTGAAGTCCCGTGCACAATTAGTGCACATTCGCATGTGAGTGATTCTTAATCACCAGCGTGTCAAACACTTTTCTGGCGCCCACGGTAGGAATCGGACCTACGACCTTCTGCTCCGGAGGCAGACGCTCTATCCACTGAGCTACGTGGGCAACTACACGAAGACTACCTTGTGAAT
>Ga0214919_10005824_pt1 | contig 17208 bp, 19 predicted proteins | sample LL1503_MetaG_FD_177994 | JGI IMG/M metagenome (GOLD analysis project Ga0214919, IMG submission 177994) | Freshwater microbial communities from Lake Lanier, Atlanta, Georgia, United States - LL-1503 | ecosystem: Environmental > Aquatic > Freshwater > Lake | place: USA: Georgia | collected...
GAATTACACGGAAATTCCGGGAATGTATGGGCCGCCAGATTTATAAAAAATATCTTATTTTCATAATATTAGGATAGTTTAGGTAGTTCTAGGTAACGTATGGTCCTAGACTTAAAATCTGTTGTCCGTAAGGGCGTGCGGGTTCGAGTCCCGCCATCCGCACCAAGCAGTCTGCATTCCTCACCCAGACACGCAAAAATCTGACCCCAGGCAGCTCTCAAAAGGCCAGTTTAGGCTAGGTTTTTTGATTTTCGCTGTGGGCGAGACGATATCGTGAGCATCTGGTTTCGAGAGCTCGCGACCTGCATTTAGAGCTGGCGTCTCCGGCATCAGCTTTTCATCAATCCAAGAAAATCGTGCTTGCCAGGGCTTAATGGAGATACTCCGCCTGCGCAGCCTATTTGACGGCGAAAATGGCGACGAGATCTTCAGGAGCGACGAAAGATCGCTCAATGAGTTTCGCTAGGTGCTTGTGACACCGTCCATGCGCCTTTGCGATTGCTGCAAGCGACAAAGTCGGGTTCTCCATCACCAGCTTGCGGGCTTCGAACGCCTCTGCAAGCTTAAAGATCGCCTTCTCATTGCGCTTGGGCGGCACTGGCCGCTCTGCTTCTTCTTCGCCTGGTATAACCAGCCTTACCCGGTGTCCTTTTCGGGCGCGCTTGGCACTGTGCGACTCGCAATTTTCGACTATCCCTAAATATAACCAAATAGAGTTACAATGTCAATATCTTTTTACCTATTTGGTTATGATAGATGTGCTATCGCAATTGGCTGTCCTTGCTGCCGCGCCGGTTGATTGTGGAATGTTGCACCGACGCATCCCGCGCGGATTGGCAGGCTATGCAGGTGCGTGCGCCGGGTAAGGCGGCTTGGCGGCGTTCGGGAATAGGCTCACCGCAGTCGTCGCAATGTTCGGCGCTTGGTCCAGCGGGCAGGCGCGCACGTGCGCCGGACACTGCGTCCTTAACGCTATCGTTGATCTGGTCCTGCACCGCGCCGTCGCGCGTCCAGCCACCGGCCATTATCCGACCGCCTTTTGCTGGTTATGCAAAACCAGCGGGTCACAATGCTCGGCTGCGGCAGATAGGGTCTTAAGGTCAGTCATGTTGCAATCTCCTATACCCTATCAACGGTCTTCTTATACGCGAAGTTCCCGCAGACAAAATGGGTCGGCATAAGATGATATCGCCGCGCGTCCGCTTTGGCTAAGGCGCAATCATGTCGCGCATCATCCTGTTCAACAAACCTTATGGCGTCTTGCCGCAATTCACCGACAAGGGGACCGAAGGGTCGCCGCGCCCGACGCTGTCGCAATTTGTCGACGTCCCCGGCCTCTATCCTGCTGGGCGGTTGGATATGGACAGTGAGGGGCTGATGCTGCTGACCGATGATGGCCGGTTGCAGGCGCGGATATCGGATCCGAAGTACAAAATGGCCAAAAGCTATCTGGTTCAGGTCGAGGGCGATGTGGCCGACGATGCGCTGGTGCGGTTGCGGCGCGGGGTTTCGTTGAAGGACGGCTTGACCCTGCCGTGCGAGGCCGAGCGGATTGCAGACCCGATGCTCTGGCCGCGCGATCCGCCGATCCGTGTGCGGCAATCCATCCCCGATGGCTGGATCGAGCTGACCATCCGCGAAGGGCGCAACCGGCAGGTGCGGCGCATGACCGCCGCGGTCGGGCATCCGACGCTTCGGTTGGTGCGGCGCGCGATTGGGGAATGGACGCTTGATGGTCTTGCGTCGGGTATGTGGCGTGAGATCGAAGGCTAGGTCATTACCGGACGCGCGATGCGCTTGCCCTTGGTCCGGCTTGTCAAATGAAACTGGCCGCATCGGTCGCACGCATAATGCCGCAACGTGATGGTCGCCGCTGCAATCGCCGCAACTGCCTCCGCCTCCGTCGCATAACGCGCTTTCTTCGCGCAAATGCTTAACCGCGTGCGCAGATCATTCCTCGCTTTCGAAGGCGATGCAGCCCATGTTGCACAGCTGCGTCAGGAGATCGACGACGGCCGGTTCGGACGCAAGCGCCGCGTCGAGAATGACGCTGTCTTGCGCGCACACCGATCGTGCGAGTGCTGCCGTCTCGCCGACACAGTCAAAGCATACGCCATCGGCAAACAGCATCAGCGCGTCATCCCCATTGGCGATAAAGACCAAGCGGCTCGCCGGATTGCGCAACAACGGCACCGCGTCGTTTATACTTGCGCGAACATCTTCTGGTTCAACCGGTGTTTCAGGTTGCCAGTCCATATCGGCATATTTGGGCGTGCTGTTGAAGATTCCGAACCAGCGGGCAAAGCTGGCGGGGTCTGATAGCGATTCCAGCATCATCTGCTGCAACCGCCCAAGCACGTCGGGTAAAATTTCACCGGGGTTGGCTTGGCGTGCCAAATCCGGGTCGCGGTACAATTCATCGTCCGGAATGCCGTCGAGAATGTCATCGACAAAATGCCCCAATAGGTCGCTGCGCGATGGCGCGCGAAAACCAACCGAATAGGTCATGCAATTCGAACCGACGGCAACGCCATTATGCGCAAATCCCGGTGGTACATAAAGGATATCCCCAGGTTCCAGCACCCATTCGTCCGTCGCCGTAAATTCCGCGAGGAGTTTCAAATCCTCATGCCGCAACAATGGCGTATCGCCATCGCATAAAGGCCCGATTTGCCAGCGCCGACGGCCAAGCCCTTGGACCAGGAAAACATCATATTGGTCGAAATGCGGTCCCACCCCGCCTTGGTCAGCGGCGAGGCTCACCATCACATCGTCAATGCGCCAATTGGGGATGAAGCGGAACGGCGCGATCAGGTCAGCGACGGCGGGTACATGTTGGTCAACCGCTTGCACCAGCAAAGTCCAATGGCTTTCGCCAAGTTCGGCCAAGCGCTCTTCGCCCTGTGGCCCTTGCTCCATTTCCCATCCGCCAGCTGGCTGACAAATCAGGCGCGATTCCACCTCTTCCGCACACGCCAATCCAGCCAACTCGTCAGGCTCAAGCGGGTTTTGCCAATGGGACCACGGGTTACGGATCAGCAGCGGCTTTTTTTGCCAATGCACACGCAGGAAATGGTCGATATCGAAATTTTGAAAGTCCATGGACCCTCGCTGTGCATAAGCGCGGTAAAATGCAAGCCTTGGTGATGCCCCCGCACGGAACATAAGCCGAGGAATTGGGTTTTTCTGGTCAAGGAGTATCCGATGGCTGTCATTCTCGATATTGCTGGAAAACCACTGCATCCGCGCAATAACTCCAAAAAACGGCTGCGTGCCCAGGATTTACGAGACCTATTGAAGATCCTAATCATTTTATCGCTAATCATTTTGGGGTATTTTGTGTTCGTGCCCGGGCATGACCCAACCCAAAGCCCGCAAGCCCTCTCTCAACAAGATCCGCGCGCAGGTTAAAAGCTTGGACAAGCTGGTCCGCGCGTCTTATCGCCATATGCGATGTTGAAGAAATTATATGATTGGATGATGGAAAAGGCAGGGCATGCCCATGCCGAGCGCTGGCTATTCCTGTTTTCCTTCGTCGAAAGTTCCTTCTTTCCCATTCCCCCGCACCCCCTGCTTGGCCTGATGTGCCTGGCGCGTCCGGACAAAGCGTTGCGGTTCGGGGTGGTGTGCACATTGGCCTCGGTGATGGGCGGCCTGTTTGGCTATGCCATCGGCTATTTCGCTTATGAGACCATTGGCATTGCGTTGTTAAAGGCACTTGGGCTGTGGGACAGTTTTCCTGCTGCCGCCTGTTACTTGCGGGAATTTGGTGCCGAGATAATCCTGATAAAGGGCGCGACCCCAATTCCGTTTAAGCTCATCACGCTGACGGCCGGGTTTATCAAGATGGACCTGTTTACCTTCATCTGGGCAAGCGTCCTCAGCCGTGCGTTTCAATTCATGCTGGTTGGTTTCCTGTTCTGGAAATTCGGACGGCCGATTAAAGCGTTCATCGACAAATATCTGGCATGGGTGACGGCTGCGTTTCTGGTCGCCGTGGTCGGCGGGTTTATCGCCTTTACGATGCTGGCAGGCGGCGGCGCTGAAAAAAGTGACGGCTGTTCTCAGGCCTCCAGCATTCAACGTTGAGCCGCGTTAGCGCGCGAACAAAAGCGCGTCGTCGGCAAAGGCCTTAAACTCCAACGCATTGCCGCTTGGGTCATAGAAGAACATCGTTGCTTGCTCACCCACTTGGCCTTTGAACCGGACATGCGGTGCAATGCCGAATTGGATGCCCGCCGCCTGAACGCGCGCTGCCAAGGCCTCCCATTGCGCCATCGTCAGGACGACGCCAAAATGGGGAACGGGTACATCATGGCCATCGACGGGGTTGTGCGTGGCAACGCTGCGCGCACCAGCATCAATATGCGCCACAATCTGGTGGCCAAAAAAGTCGAAATCAATCCATTGGTCGGATGACCGGCCTTCGGCACAGCCCATGACCTCGCCATAAAAATGCCGCGCTTCGGAGAGATTATGGACGGGAAAGGCCAAATGGAATGGACGAAGGCTCATTTTGATTTCACCGGCTTGGGTAAGGGTTTGTCGATAGTTTCAGTAGCATAAAGTTCTGCCGACATTTGCAAGGCGCAGAAGTTGATCCTGGCGGGGTCGCTTGGCCGTTGGAATTCAGCCGCTGCCGCCTCGCCCATCGCCACCGCGACCAGCTCACGCGGTTGTCCGCTTTGCGCCGTAATCCGACTGCCGACGATGCCAGCCCATATTTTACCCGATTGGCGAACATCCGGCGCATCGGAAGGCGCAGAGCCAATCCGCTGCTTTTCCGCCAAGGTGGCCAGCACCGCAACACATGCAAGGTCGCTTTGTTGCGCCGCGGTCAGCGCGGAAGGGGGTGTTGCGGCAAGCGCCATTGCAAGAAATATCATTTTCCCAAATTAGCAGGCTGTGGCCGAACCGCAAGCAGCGACACTATGTGACTGATTGCATTTGTCACATTGCACAGGCAAAGGCGGGCCGTGCAGAAGATCTCGGACTTGCTTCAAAAATTCCCGCGCTGGGCCGCATTGGGCGCTGGCGCATTGTCCGCTTATGGCTTTGCGCCATGGGGGCTTTGGCCGCTCACGCTGGTGTGTTTTGCCTTGCTCATCCACCTTATTACGAAAGCGCAAAATGCAAAGCGCGCCTTCATGCTTGGCTGGCTGTTTGGCGTTGGGCATTTCGCCTTTGGCAATCAATGGATAGCCGCAGCCTTCACCTTTCAGGCGGCAATGCCAATTTGGCTTGGTTATATCGCAGTGTTGGGGCTGGCGCTATATCTTGCGGTCTACCCAGCTTTAGCGACGGCGGGTGCTTGGCTACTTTCAAATCCTCCCCGCTTGTGGGGGGGTGGCGCGCGCGCAGCGCGTGACGGAGGGGGGTCGGCGGCAGACGCTGCGTCCGACTTCACGCCCCCTCCACCACCTTCGGCGGTCCCGCTGTTGCTCCGCAACGCGAACGGCTCCCCCGTGCCGGGGAGGAATTTCCTTCCCCTCATATTCGCTTTTGCCGGATTGTGGATTATCACCGAATGGCTGCGCAGTTGGGTTTTCACAGGCTATGCTTGGAACCCGCTCAGCGTCATTACGGTTTCCATGCCATATGTAGCGCAAACAGCCAGCGTGATTGGAACTTACGGCCTGTCAGTTATCGTCATTTTGTCTGTAGGTGGTGTCTACCATTTTGCGGCGCTGCGGACACAAACCGTATCCGGCGAGCGCACCAAAGGCCGGTGGGCAGTCTATACCGTTGGTGGCGTGCTGCTCTGCATACTGGTCGCAACCGCGGTCATCGGGCGCTTTTCGCTTTGGGGCGGAGATGACCGCAGCGCCGCAGCACATGCGCAAGCCGTCACGGTCACGGTGGTACAACCCAATATCTCGCAATCTGACAAATATGCTTTGGGCTTTGACGCAGTGAACTTTGCCAAGCTGGCGATGAACAGCCGCCCCTTGCCCAACCAAGGCCCGCGCCTGATCCTGTGGCCTGAGGCCGCCATTCCGGACTATCTGGAGGAAGGCTATCCCTATCGTTATTATCAAGGTCAGCCTGGCGACAGCGCGGCCGGCAGCCGGGCGCGGCTGACGACGCTCATGGGTGATAATGATGTGCTGGTAACAGGCGCCAACCGCCTTGTGATTGAAAAGGGGCAGCTCGTTGCCGCGCGCAATAGTGCGTCGGCCATGGATGCTTATGGCCAGTTGCTCGGCCATTATGACAAAGCGCACCTTGTCCCTTATGGCGAATATCTGCCTTTGCCATGGTTGCTGCGACGGCTTGGTCTGGCGCGGCTGGTGCCGGGTAGTCTGGATTTCTGGCCCGGCCCGGGTCCACAGACAATGACCGTGTCCGTCAATAATAAGCCAATCAAAATTGGCATGCAAATATGTTATGAAATGGTCTTTTCCGGCGAAGTTGTCGATCGCAAGAACCGGCCGGACTTCATCTTCAACCCATCCAATGACGCTTGGTTCGGAGATATCGGTCCACCGCAGCATTTGGCGCAAGCACGGCTGCGCGCGATGGAGGAAGGCTTGCCCGTCGTGCGGGCCACGCCAACGGGGATCAGTGCAATCATCGATGCAGATGGCCAAATCGTGAAAAGCCTGCCTTTGGGTATTGATGGTCGCATCGACGCGCGATTGCCCCGGGCGAAAGCGCCGACATTGTTCGCGCAGTTTGGCAACATTATTCCGCTTGCTCTAGCCGGGATGTTGATTCTGTTGGCGTTGTTACCGCTTGCCCGCCGTCGCGGTAAGGGCTAAGGGCATAAAACGATATAAAGAATTCTTTATACGCAGATACAGCCAATAGACTGGAAAAACCATGCGCTCAAACTACCTTTTCACTTCCGAATCCGTGTCCGAAGGACATCCCGACAAGGTTTCGGACCAAATTTCGGATGCTATCGTTGATCTGTTTTTGTCGAAAGACCCCGAAGCGCGCATCGCGTGCGAAACACTGACTACGACGCAACTGGTTGTCCTCGCTGGCGAGATTCGCTGCAAAGGCGTCTATGAAAATGACGCATGGGCCGAAGGTGCCAAAGAGGAAATCGAAGCCACCGTCCGCCGCACCGTCAAGGAAATCGGTTATGCGCAAAAGGGCTTCCACTGGGAAACCTTGCGTTTTGAAAATAACCTGCACGGCCAGTCCGCACAGATTGCCCAAGGCGTAGACGCCAGTGGCAACAAGGATGAAGGCGCTGGCGACCAAGGCATCATGTTTGGCTATGCATCGACAGAGACGCCTGACCTGATGCCAGCCACGCTGGATTACAGCCATAAAATCCTCCAGCGCATGGCCGCCGACCGTCATTCGGGCGCAGCACCGTTTCTGGAGCCGGACGCCAAAAGCCAAGTGACTTTGCGCTATAACAGCGAAGGCAAGCCTGAAGCTGCAACCGCAATTGTTGTCTCCACCCAGCATGCACCGGGATATGACCAAGGCGCAAAAGAAGCGCAGCTGCATAATTATGTGACGGGCGTCATTGCCGACCTGCTTCCGGCAAGCCTGCTGACCGAAACCGAGTATCACATCAACCCGACCGGCAGCTTTGAAATAGGCGGACCGGACGGCGACGCTGGCCTGACAGGACGCAAGATCATCGTTGATACTTATGGTGGCGCAGCCCCGCATGGTGGCGGCGCGTTTTCGGGTAAGGACCCGACAAAGGTCGATCGCTCCGCTGCGTACATTACGCGCTACCTTGCCAAGAATATCGTCGCCGCCGGCCTCGCCACGCGCTGCACCATTCAGCTTGCTTATGCCATTGGCGTGTCCAAGCCATTGTCGCTCTATGTCGACACGCATCGCACCGGCATTGTCGGCGATGACCAAATTGAAACGGCAATCATGGGTATAGAAAAGCTGGGCGGCCTTACCCCCCGCGGTATCCGCACCCATCTTGGCCTCAACAAGCCTATTTATCGCCGGACGGCCGCTTATGGCCATTTCGGTCGTAAGCCGGAAGGTGATTTCTTCCCATGGGAGCGCACCGACTTGGTCGAAGATTTGAAAGCTGCTTTAGCGTAATTCAACTTGCAGGGTGGCGGCCGAAAGTTTAGCCGCCACCCGCATGACTGCGAATAAAATCGGGGACCCAACAACGCTGAACCGCCTATATGGCCGTTCGAAGGGCAAAAAGCTGCGTTCCGAGCACAATGAATTGGTTGAGAATCTGTTGCCGCAAATCGCGGTTCCAGACGAAGGCTCACTTGGCAGCACGGATCTGTTCGATGACGACCGGACGATGCACTTTGAAATCGGATTTGGTGGCGGGGAGCATATGGCCTACCGCGCCGACATGCTGCCCGATCATGGCTTTATCGGATGCGAACCGTTTCTGAACGGCGTTGCCCAAGCTTTATCCCATATCCGCGAAGGCGGACTGCGCAATATACGCCTGCATATGGGCGATGCCTTGGAGATGCTGCGCCGCGTTCCCGACAAGTCATTATCTTTTGTCTATCTGCTGCATCCGGACCCTTGGCCAAAGGCACGGCATGTGAAACGCCGGATGATGAATGATGGGCCATTGGATTTGATCGCGGCAAAATTAAAGCCTGGCGGCGAATTCCGGTTCGGCACGGACCACCCAGTATATGTCCGCCATGCGTTGATGGTCATGCAGCGGCATCGGCAGCAATTCGACTGGCTCTGCCAAAGCGCACCAGATTTTCAGAACCGTCCCGGCGGCTGGCCCGAAACCCGTTATGAGGCCAAAGCACGCCGTCAGGGGCACGAGGTTTGGTATTTCCGCTATCAGCGTAAGTCAGCTTAGACCGACTGCTTAAAAGGCGCGGCTACTTCCGGCCTCGACCTTGTCCACCCATTCAGGATAAAAGCTTGGCGGACGCTTTGACCAACCTGTTGCGGTCACAGCGGCCTCACTGATCGATTGCAGCAATATCTTGCGCTTGCCAGTCGGCACATGGGGCATTGCTGCTGCCGCGCAGAATGCTGCGGGCAGCCACGGCCGCGCATCGGCGCCAAGCAACCGCTCGTACAAAAACCGATATGCCGCAAAGCATGCAATCGGTCCCTGCCCCAAATCAAATGCGGACACGGTAATCAGTTGCGCCAGAAAGGGCTCGGCATCTTGCAGCACAGCCGAATCCGGAACCAACGCTTTGATATCCGGCAAACGTGCGTAAAATAGATATTGGGCATCAATCGACGTAACCTCGACCGCGTCGCGTGACCACAGGGCAATGGCATCCTTGCGATCAAACGCAACATCCAATGACCGCCGGATATACCGCTGTGTCGCGGCGCTAAAACCAGCAAATTCTTTCATCTCGGCCAATGATAAGGTGCCCGGACCTTCATGCGTTGCTTTCGTCATGCCGATATCCCCCTCATTCCCAAGAACAACATAATCGCTCCAACATGTTTAGCGAAGGATTAACAACCGATGCAGTGGATAAACATTCGACCAAATTAACGAGGCATTCGACGAGAGACGCAGCACGTGGTGCAACTGGCGTAAAATCGGCTATAGCAAGACATGGATAAATCCACGCCCCGCAATGCACTTATCGGCCATCAGATGGCCCTGCTGACCATCATTGGCTTCTGGGCGTTTTACGCCCTCATATTGTCATTGCGCGCAGCACTGCTCGATTTTCCGGCGCAGGCCGTTCTGTTCGAACGCCGCTTGATGGTGGGGTTAGTGGGTGTGCTCGTGACGTGGATATTGTATTTCGGTCTACGGGTTGCGGACCGCCGGTCACTTAGTTCTCGCGTGGGCGTGGCATTTATCGGTGCAATCCCGTGCGCTATAGTCTTGGCATCTGCCAATTTCTATATTTTCAATCTGTACGACCCTATTAGCCTTTTTAAAGACCCAAGCCTCGGTCGGACGGTTGAGGATTTGAAGGTGCAACTGGGGCTGTCCTTCTGGCAAGAAATCGCCGATATTTCGGTCACCCATTATTTCTTCCTGATCGCGTGGAGCTCGCTGTACGTCGCCATCGGCTATGCGCGCGAAGTTCGGGAGGCCGAGCGCAAAACCTCTCGATTTGCGCAAGCAGCGCAGGATGCCGAACTGCGTTCACTACGTTATCAGGTCAATCCCCACTTTCTGTTTAACACACTGAATTCGCTTTCAAGCCTTGTCCTTACCGGAAAACCCAAAGAGGCCGAGGCGATGATCCAGAATCTGTCCAATTTGTATCGGACAAGCCTGTCATCTGATCCGCTTGAGGATGTCACACTTGCCGAAGAGGTTGAACTTCAAAGGCTGTATCTGGAAATCGAAAGCGTGCGTTATCCCAAACGGCTGCGCGTCAAAATCAATATCCCTGATGCGTTAATGGGCCAACATGTGCCTGCCTTAATCCTGCAACCCCTTGTCGAAAATGCGATCAAATATGGGGTATCGCGCACCACACGTCCGGTTGAAATCATCATCAACGCCAAAAGCGAAGGTGATGTCCTTGTGCTGTGTGTCGTTGACGATGGCGAGGTAATGGATGCCGATCATGTCGGCGGTAGCGGCATTGGTCTTGCCAATGTGCGTGACAGATTGGAAGCCCGCTATAGATCAGCCGCGCGCCTCGATACAAAACTGTCGAATGGCGGCGGATTTATCGCGATGCTCACTTTGCCTTTAAGCCATAGGATAGCGGCATGAAACGCTTGCGGACGGTAATCGTTGATGACGAACCACTTGCCGTAGAGCGCCTTGTAACCTTAAGCGCCGACCATCCCGTTATCGACATTGTCGGCACCGCAGGTGACGGCATCGAAGCGCTCCAGATCGCCGAGCAATTGACGCCCGACCTCATCTTTCTGGATATAGGCATGCCGAAAATGGACGGCATCAACGCTGCGCGCGCACTAGGCTTGATGGACAAAAAGCCAGCGATCATTCTGATCACGGCGTACGACAATTTTGCGGTCGAAGCCTTCGACTTGGACGTTGTCGATTATGTGTTGAAACCTGTGTCGAGCGAACGGCTTGGCCGCGCTATAGCCCGCGCTTACAGCACCCATGACGCCGAGGCGCAGTCAGCAGTTCCGTCTTTAAAAACCGACAACCGATATGCGCATGAATTCTGGGTATCGCATCGCGCTGAACTTATCCGCATTGCCGCGATGGACATTGAACGGATTGAAGCAGAGCGGGATTATATGCGGCTGCATACGGCAGGGCGCAGCTATCTGCTGCACCAAACCATTTCAACGCTTGAGCAGCGTTTGGACCCGGAACAATTTCAGCGCATCCACCGCAGCCATATTGTGCGCCGGGACCTGATTATCGGGCTGCGCCATGAAGGTGGCGGCGTCTGGCACGCGATATTGGGTGAAGACCATGCGATGCGCATCGGGCGCAAATATCTGGCGGACGTCAAACGCCTTGCCGGTAAATGACAGGCTGCGGCAAAAGCTAAGGCCATTTCCTCAATCTATCGAGGAAGTTTAGATTAAGCCAGCAAGGGGGCTGGAGGGGTCAGCATACATGCGCCGACCCATTCTGCCCGACAGATAGGCCATGCGGCCGGACTGAACCGCAAGCTTCATCGCGGTTGCCATGGCAATGGGGTTCTTGGCCTCGGCAATCGCGGTGTTCATGAGCACACCATCGCAGCCCAACTCCATCGCCACTGCGGCATCGGATGCAGTACCAACGCCTGCGTCCACCAAAACGGGAACCTTAGCGCCCTCGACAATCAAGCGGATGGTAACGCGGTTTTGAATGCCAAGACCCGAACCAATCGGCGCGCCCAATGGCATCACCGCGACTGCACCTGCGTCCTCCAATTGCTTGGCCGCTATCGGATCATCGACACAATAGACCATAGGCAAGAAGCCTTCCTTAGCTAGGACCTCCGTCGCCTTTAATGTTTCGCGCATATCGGGGTATAGCGTCTTGGCCTCACCCAATACCTCAAGTTTTACAAGATCCCAGCCACCAGCTTCGCGCGCCAAGCGCAAGGTGCGGATAGCGTCATCCGCGGTGAAGCAGCCAGCGGTATTAGGCAAATACGTATATTTTTTAGGGTCGATAAAATCCGTCAGCATCGGCGCCTTGGGGTCCGACACATTGACGCGCCGGACAGCAACCGTGATTATCTCTGCACCCGATGCCACAAGCGCAGCGGCATTTTGTTCAAAATCCTTATATTTGCCCGTCCCGACAATGAGCCGCGAATGAAACGTGCGTCCCGCCACGGTCCAGCTATCGCCTATTGCGCTGTCTTGCCCGCCGCCAACAAAATGGACGATCTCCAACCTGTCGCCATCCGCCAAGACAACGTCTTCCAGCGTCGAACGCGAGACGATTTCAAGGTTGCGCTCCACCGCCACTTTGCTCGGATCAAGGCCAATGTCGCGGACCAGATCGGCAACAGTGGCAGACTTACGAAAGCGGCGCAGATCGCCATTAAGCGTCAGGGAGATAGAATCGGTTGCTAGGGAAGAGGTCATTTCATCTCGCTATTTTTGTCGAGGGGCATATAGTGCTTCCCAGACGCGGTGTGCAACCGCTGCTTTGATAATATTGGGGGACGTATTTTGGCTGACCAGCCAACAATCTTTGTTCTGAATGGACCAAATCTCAATTTGCTTGGTACACGCGAACCTGAAATTTACGGCACCGACACCCTTGATGATATCGCGGGCCGATTGGATGACCGTGCGCGCGCAGCCGGTGCCTTGATCGATTTTCGGCAGTCCAACCATGAAGGCCATTTGATTGACTGGCTGCATGAGGCGCAAGCCGTTGGCGCGAAGGCCGTGTTATTGAACGCTGCTGGCTTTACCCACACGTCAGTCGCAATCTTGGACGCGATCAAGGCGATTACTGTGCCGGTATTCGAAGTGCATTTATCCGATCCCCACAAAAGGGAATCTTTCCGGCATTTGAGCTATGTTGGCATGGCCGCTAAGGCGGTCTTTGCGGGACATGGGGCAAAGTCCTACGAACTGGCGCTGGACGTAGCGTTACAACTTTGACATTAGGCGCTGCAATATAATTTTAGCGTCCCAAGGAGTACTACATGGCGGCGAAGACAGGAACTACTGGCAGCATGCAAGTCGACACGGACCTTGTCCGCGAATTGGCGGCGATGCTGAACGACACTGGTCTCAGCGAAATTGAGGTTGCAGACGGCGAACGCAAAATTCGCGTGTCGCGCACGATGACTGCGGTGGCGGCACCTTTGGCGGCTGCGCCCGTTGCGGCACCAACCGCGTTACCGGCTGCCGCCGTTGCTGCACCAAGCGCCCCTGCTATCTCTGCCAATGCCATGAAGTCCCCGATGGTCGGTACAGTATATCTCACGCCTGACCCCGAAGCGGCACCTTTTGTGAGCATTGGTCAGCAAGTGAAAGCTGGCGACACTGTCCTGATTATCGAAGCGATGAAGGTTATGAACCCGATCGTCGCCGCCAGTTCAGGCACCGTCACCGAAATTTATGTCGAAAGCGGTCAGCCAGTCGAATATGACCAGCCATTGTTGGCGATTGCGTAAAAATGGCCATTGAGAAAATCCTTATCGCCAACCGCGGCGAAATCGCGCTGCGCATTCACCGCGCTGCGCATGAAATGGGGATCAAGACGGTTGCCGTCCATTCAACGACCGATGCTGACGCCATGCATGTGCGGCTTACCGACGAAGCAATTTGCATCGGGCCGCCATCGGCGACTGACAGCTACCTAAACATTCCAGCGATTATTTCCGCGGCCGAAATCAGCCATGCCGACGCCATTCACCCCGGCTATGGTTTCCTGTCGGAAAATGCCCAGTTTGCCGAAATCGTTGAAAGCCATAATATCACATGGATTGGCCCGAAGCCCGAGCATATCCGGACCATGGGCGACAAAGTCGAAGCCAAGCGTTCGGCAGGCGCATTGGGTCTTCCGCTTGTGCCCGGCTCCGACGGCGCGATTGAGGATGTGGATGAGGCCAAGGCGATCGCACGCGACATCGGCTATCCTGTCATCATCAAAGCTGCGTCAGGCGGCGGCGGCCGCGGTATGAAGGTCGTGAACAGCGAAGAAGAGCTTGAGACTCAAATGCAGCAAGCCGGGTCAGAAGCGAAAGCGGCATTCGGTGATGCGACCGTGTATCTCGAAAAATATCTCGGCAACCCGCGTCATATCGAATTCCAGATTTTCGGCGATGGCAACGGCAATGCGGTGCATTTGGGTGAACGCGATTGCTCGCTGCAGCGGCGGCATCAAAAGGTCCTCGAAGAAGCACCGTCACCTGTACTCGCAACTGCCCAGCGCGACCGCATGGGGAATATTTGCGCCAAGGCAATGGCCGACATGGGCTATCGCGGCGCTGGTACTATCGAGTTCCTCTGGGAAGATGGTGATTTCTATTTCATCGAAATGAACACGCGGTTGCAGGTCGAACATCCTGTCACCGAAATGATCACTGGTATCGATTTGGTACGCGAACAAATCCGCGTCGCCGAAGGCAAGCCGCTTTCGTTTAAGCAAGAAGACGTGACCTTCACGGGCCATGCGGTTGAATGCCGGATCAACGCCGAAGATCCGCGCACGTTCATGCCCTCACCTGGAACCGTTACCTGGTATCACCCGCCCGGCGGATTATACGTGCGCGTCGATAGCGGCCTGTATCATGGCTATAAAGTCCCACCTTATTATGACAGCATGATCGCAAAGCTGATTGTTTATGGCCAGACACGTGAAGGCTGCCTGATGCGGTTGCGCCGTGCGCTTGGCGAGTTTGTGATTGAGGGCATGAAGACCACCATTCCGTTGCACCAACGCCTGCTGGAAGAGCCCGATTTCCAGAATGGCGATTACACCATCAAATGGCTTGAAGAATGGCTCGCGAAGGACTCGGAATAATCCTTTCCCGCCGTGCGGTGCGTTTGGGCTTTCTGCCCTGCCACTAGTCGGCTGCGCGCCAGCAAGGCCGCCCAAGCCAATAGCTTTTTTGCTTGTAACATTGTGACAACCTGACCAATCTCTGTGCCATAGATATAGGAGAGGTTTTGATGTTACGTTATTTATTGCTCGCAGGCGCTGCCGCCTTGGTTTCAGCGCCCACTTTGGCAGCGACCCAAGCCATCATCGTCGGCAACCTGATCCCCGATGCTGCAACCGGCCCCACGGGTCCAGCTGTCATCCTAGTTGAAGACGGGCGTATCAAAGACATTGCGAAAGGCACAAAAAATCCGTTTCAAGCGGATACCGTTGTCGACTTGTCTACCAAGACGTTGGTCCCTGGCCTCATTGATCTGCATGTGCATTTGACGGGCGATGCTGGCGGAGATTTTCGCGACGAGGCGGTTGATACCGACGAATGGGGCGTTATCGTTGGCGTCAAAAATGCGGCCTTAACAGTCAAGGCTGGCTTCACCACCGTTCGTGAGGCTGGGTCAGGCCGCAACAATGGCTTTGCGTTGCGCCGTGGCACATCGGAGGGTTTTATCATCGGACCCCGGATTATCGCCGCCGGTCCGCCTTTGTCGATTATTGGCGGACATGGTGATGTTACCGGGTTCCGCTCCGAAGTGCTTGCCGCGCTTGATCAAGGCTTCACATGCACTGGACCTGTTCAATGCGCTGAAAAAGTCCGCAAAGCATCACGGGCTGGATCAGATGTTATCAAAATTACCGCCACGGGCGGCGTATTGTCGCAACAGGGCAGAGGATTGGAGGCGCATTTCACCAATGAAGAAATGGTCTCCATCGCCAACACTGCGCATTCGCTTGGGCTAAAGGTTATGGCGCACGCACATGGCGCGCGCGGCATTGAGGCAGCGGCCGCAGCGGGGATCGATTCCATCGAACATGGTACCTTTGCCGACGAAGCCGCGTTGAAGGTTATGAAAGCCAAAGGCACAGTATTAGTGCCGACGCTTATGGCACTAGAAGGCGTGCGCGCGCGCCTTGGCAAGGGCATCTATACCCCCACTGTCGAAGTAAAGGCAAAGCAAGCGCTTGAAGCTGCGGGGCGCCAGGTCACGCGCGCCAAGGCCATGGGCGTGACTGTCGCCTTTGGAACCGACGCTGGTGTGTTCGAACATGGCAGCAATGGCGGCGAGTTTGCCTTGTTGGTGAAAGCGGGCATGACACCAACGGAGGCACTGGCAAGCGCAACCACAGTTGCTGCAAAAACGCTTGGGATGGAAAATGAAATCGGCCGGATCGCGGTTGGTTATTCAGCCGATATGGTTGCCGTCGACGAAAATCCGCTGACCAACATTCGCACCCTCGAAAAGGCGGATTGGGTCATGGTAAGAGGTCGTATCGTTCCATGATTCGGTGACCTCATGCAAGCAGATACAGCCGCCCCAGAGTTTGATCCCAACAACGATCCTGCAAAGCTTGCGCGCATTGGCGCGCTTGTCACAAAGCGTTTAAATGCCAATCCGCTTGTGCAGCAGGTCGACCATGCAGAGGCGCAGCTCTATCTGTATCAGGGGTTTTTAAGTGCAGCCGATTGCAAAACCCTGATCGCAAAAATAGACGCCGATGCCGTGCCGTCGACATTGTACAAGGGCACCGAGCAAGAGGGGTTCCGTACCAGCTATAGCTGCCATCTCAACCGGTGGGACGCGTTCATCGCCAAGGTCGAGGCAAGGATGAGCGATGTTCTGGGCATCGATAACACCTATGCCGAAACGATGCAGGGGCAACGCTATCAGGTCGGGCAAGAGTTTAAGGCGCATCACGATTTTTTCCACCCCACGCAAAGCTATTGGGCACATGAAGGTCCATCGGGCGGGCAACGCAGCTGGACCGCGATGATTTTCCTGAACGAACCCGAAGAGGGTGGCGCGACGGAATTTCCACATCTTGGGCTTGGCGTTCGGCCGCAGGCGGGGATGATGCTGATATGGAACAATGTGAATCCTGACGGGACGCTCAACTACAAAACATTGCACACAGGCACGCCCGTTGTGCGCGGAGTGAAGCACGTTATCACCAAATGGTACCGGCAGAATGATTGGCTGGAAATTAACACGCCCAAGCCTTCATAATACGCACAGCGCATCGCCCGCCTTATCGTGTTTGTCGTCTGTCGAAACCCGTTTGCGCCCGCTCTGTCCAAGGGGGACTGGCAGGAACAAAAGCACGCGGCATCATGTTGATGCCCTGAATAAATTCCGGAGAGTATTATATGCATAAAACTGCACGCATTCTTCTTGCAAGCGTGGCCTTGGTCTCGCCTTTTGGCGCAACGGTCGTACATGCGCAGTCTACAGGGTCGGCACAACCTG
>Ga0214919_10005825_pt1 | contig 17208 bp, 10 predicted proteins | sample LL1503_MetaG_FD_177994 | JGI IMG/M metagenome (GOLD analysis project Ga0214919, IMG submission 177994) | Freshwater microbial communities from Lake Lanier, Atlanta, Georgia, United States - LL-1503 | ecosystem: Environmental > Aquatic > Freshwater > Lake | place: USA: Georgia | collected...
AAGGCGGTTTATAACGCCGACATAGAAGGCGGTTTATAACGCCGACATAGAAGGCGGTTTATAACGCCGACATAGAAGGCGGTTTATAACGCCGACATAGAAGGCGGTTTATAACGCCGACATAGAAGGCGTTTATTCGCGTCACCTAAAGATGCACTTATTGTTTATATTTATGCCGCCGAAAATCCACAATATAAAAGAACCTCTCAATCTCGACCGATTGCGTTTAGCAAAACCTACGAACAAGAATGGTTCCTATTTCATAAAAACCCTCGACGTAGACGACCCGATTTATTTTCTCGGTCCTAAATGTTTTTCCAAACAAGGATTCGTCAAATCCGGCAAAAAGATATTTTGCGATTTAGTATTTAGCAATGAAGATTCCGATTTCTTGGCATGGTTGGATAATTTAGAGGAAAGTGCGAGGAAAAGCATCTACAATAATCGCGAGACATGGTTTGAAACACCTCTCGATGAGCATGATATCGAGAGTTCGATGTCGTCGCCGTACAAACCCTACAAATCCGGCAAGTTCTTCATCGTGCGCGCGAACGTTCCGACCGCTTTAGACAAAATCAATATCAAGGTCTACGACGAAAATGAGACCGAGACCGACCCGGAAAATATTAAGGAGAATACGAAAGTGTTGGCAGTGCTCGAGTTTCAGGGAATTCGCTGCAGTGTGCGCAGTTTTCAGTTTGAAATCGAGTTAAAGCAACTACTCATAGTGGAACCAGAAAAACTGTTTGAGACTTGTATTATTAGTAAGGCGACTAAATCGGTTGAACCCGTTGCTGCGGTGCCAATAATTACAAAAGAGAATCCTCTCGAAGAAACACCAAAAGATAATACTCAAGATAAACCTCAAGAAGATAGCAACCTGAATACAATTGAAGAAATACAAGAACCGATTATTGCAGATAATTCATTTTCATCCGATGCTCCTACGTCGCATATCCTGAAAATTGCGGATTTAGTCACTTCGCATTCAAAGTCCGTAAATCCTATAGACCAAGTGGTTGATTTAGAGGAAAATATTGTATTGGAACAAGACACCGTTGAAATCTTAAACGACGACAATTTCACATTCGAAGATATCACCGAATCAAATACCAATAAAGAACCACCATTAAGACTAAAGAGTCGAAATGATGTTTACTACAAATTGTATAAAGAAATGCGTCAACGGGCAAAAGAGGCGAAACGAGAAGCATTGGCGAATTATTTAGAAGCAAAACGTATTAAGTCGACTTATTTGTTGGAAGATTTAAGCGAAAGTGAATCCGACGGCGATTTGGAAGACTTGGAAATGAACTGAGAGCGTTGTTCGAAGGACTTTGAAACCCTTATACGAAAACCCCCTTATGAAATAGTGAGAATAATTTTGTCAAGCGTTTATATATCACTTGTCAAATAATGCTCAAGGAACTCTCACAAGGATTGAATAAGTTTATTAATCGTAAAGAACTCGTTATTGCTGTTGTGGCACTTGTTGTAGGAGTCGCACTTTTATCCTATTCAAACACTAAAACATTTAGCATGGATGGTTTAGAGGATGGTGGCATAAAGCATGAAGGTGGAAAATCAAATCGAGGTGGATACAGTTCAAGTACCAATGATTTAGCACAACCATCGGTAGCAGAAACTGGAGCACAATATGTTGGTCCAGCACCTGACAACGTAAAAATTGGCAATGACTACTCGATGCGTCCAGTCAATAATGTATCCGATTTGCTGCCAACCGACACAAATAGTGAATGGGCGAAATTAAACCCCGGACTTAATGCCGGTGCCACCCCTGACCTATTATCCGCCGGAACTATTATCGGTATTAACCGCACTCCTCTCCGCAATTCCAATTTACAATACCGCTCAGACCCTGTTATCCCACGACAGGATATCGGACCATGGAACCAGAGTACTATCGACCAGGATATTAGCAGAATTCCTTTAGAGATTGGTTATTCTGGTGCCAATTAACTTAAAGACTACCCATCAATAAACTCCTGTGAACAATGCTCTCCGGAGTTAGTTCGAACTCTTACTGCTGCGCATCCAGAGTTCTTCACAAAACCGAATGACATATGATTCTATTTTTAGTGAATATCATCATATTATAAATGCCCGCATCACCAAAAACACACACATTTTCGAATGGGTTGCGTTTAGTATACGAATCGCACCCAGCGAAACTACCGCAAACACATATTCGAGCATTTTGCCACGTCGGGTCCATTAATGAACCGGACAATATTCGAGGCGCATCACATTTCATCGAGCATATGTGTTTCAAAGGTAGTCAAGCATTCCCGTCTTGGTCTGCCGTAAACGAACCATTTAGTCGTTCGGGTGCCTACCTGAACGCAATTACCACGAAGCAATATACTTGCTTCATCGTAGACTGTCTCGACTCCTATGTCCACCAATTCTTGAAAATGCTAGGTGATATGATGTTGAAATCCAAGTTCGACAAAAAAGAATACAAACTCGAACTCAATGTAGTGCGAGAGGAGATGAAGATGAATAAACCGAAATCATTCATCGAACTTTTAGCATTCAAAGGTTCTGCTTATGCGAATTGGGTTGACCATAATTCTTACCATAAACCAGGTTGCCTCTCATACAACAATGTCATTGACTATTACCACCAATATTATGTGCCGCAAAATATTGTGATAAGTGTCGTGTCGTCCATCCCATTTGATACCATTATCCGCAACATATCGAGCACCCCATTCACCGAAAAATTGGTTCGCCTCTCTAACCCGACGCCGATTTTAAACCATACTTTAGGTTCAGTAGACGGACATTGTGAATCCAATTTTATACTTAAATCCTCTCCGGGCGACACCGCCGAAATCGAAATCGGCGTCCGAGTTTGCGACCAGTTTAAGGACGCGGAGTTCCATGCCTTAAATGTTTTGCGGCATATCATTTCGATTTCCATGTCCTCTCGTCTTTTCGTTGAATTGCGCGAAAAGCGCGGTCTCACTTACCGGTCGGGTGCCCATATGACCCTCTATGAAACCGCGGGCATTTTCGTTTTATATGCAATTTCCGACGTAGACCGCCTAATACACGACGGCAAATCAAAACACAAAGGCACCATACCCGTTATGTTCGACATTTTAGACGATTTAATCGAAAACGGGGTCAAAGAAGCAGAATTGAAAATGGCAAAAAATCATATAAAGGATGCACTGAAAATGAGTTCGATTGCAGGTGGTGACAAATCCGCGTACAATGGAATCCGCTTCCTTCTCCATAACGAAACCGACATTTTGGCGAATTCCGATGTGTTCGATAAATGCTACAAGAAAATAACCAAGTCGGATGTGAACGAGATGATAGCAAAATATTTTGCTACGCGTAAATACTACTTTTCCGTAATAGGTGGAAAGTTGCCGCCTCCTGCCGTATTAACCGAATTCATTTCGGTATCCTCTAAACCAGCAAAATAGATTATTTTTTATTTCGAATAATATGATTTTATACTATACCAAAAACATATTATTATGGACCGCAGTGATTATATCGTATATGCCATTGTCGTTTTCGTAATTGCCGTTTGTATCTATATTTATTTCCAAGACGAGACATTCCAGTTGAAGTGTATTGTCAGTACTGTCGACGGCAATAAATATTGCGTCCGGGAGCGTGAGAAGTTACAGGACGCGGCGGACCTTTTAGCGGAAACCGCTGAAAAATGTAGGAAACTCGTCGATTATTGCGCGAAAACTCACCCCGACAAACCGTGTGTCCAGCGCCTAAAAAGCGGGTTTAATCCGCAAAAATTCATGGAGACACTTCCCACGAGTGAATATACTGCCTATAGCGAGAACAAGGGCGAGAAATTGGCGTTCTGTTTGAACCGGACTAAAAAGGGAGAGGATAATATGATAGACGACCACACCCTCACCTTCGTCGCGATTCACGAACTCTCGCATATTGCGACGGAATCCATCGGACATAAGAGCGAGTTCTGGGAGAATTTCAAATTTTTGCTGGAATGCGCCAAAGACGCGGGTATACATAGTCCGACTGATTACAAAAAGACGCCGACCGAATATTGCGGCATGAAAATCCGCGACAATCCATATTACGATGTATAGTGTTGAGAGGAACCGGAACCAATCAAACTGGTCATCAATCCTCTCAATGGTTTAGTGACAGAACTCGACACAACCGGTGTTTCATACATCGCGAAATCTTTTTTTGCGGTGGTATTTGTTACACTGGTGGTGCCTCCGACAACAGACATACCATTTGCATTCGCCCTAGCAAATTGAAAATTGGGAGAGGCGACGGTACTCGACAATACTGGTATTTGTGTAAACCCGTATCTACGCAAATTCACACACAAACTCGTATATAAAGTAAGAAGTGCGACGTTATGGTCGTATGAGCGCAAGGTTTCGAGGAGAGTTTGGGTAAACGCGCCGATTCCGCGTTTCGAAACGGTATCATATGCGTCGGCACTAGTTTGTGAATCTTGGCATCCACTAAGCATGATTATATTGGCGTTTGTAATTGATTTTGAAGTGTTTGCTACCTTTGTCAACACACCCGCATTATAATTTATGGAATACTGCAAATCGATTCCAGTTCCACTATGACAACTGTCGAGCATTACAATCGTTTGACATTTGGCGTTTTTAATAATGGCGAACAGGTCATCGTCGGTTATAAGACCCGATTTACTATAATCACACGGCACTAAACACTCATCCAATTTGTCGGATTCGTCGCCATTTAGGTCCTGCACCTGGGTTCCGTGCCCGCTATAGTGAATCCACAATGTATCCGAGGTGACGGACATGGCAACCAACTGCGTCAAATAATTAATTATATTTGCCTTGGTTGGTAGACGGGCATTATCGTCGTCTCTCAGCATGTAAATATTCGCGTCTTGATACCCATACGAGTCAATAAGCATGCCGCGCATATTCACGGAATCGTTAATACATCCCGATAATTGAACCGATGGAGTCGCAGTATAATTGCAACCGATGAGAAGCGCGCGTTTTGGCATTGTCCTCTCTTTATATTCTAGCAAGACATAATTGATTTTAGCAAAATAATAAATGTATAATAATGTCAACGACAACGGAGTGTCTTAAAGAAATAATCAAAGATGATAGTGGGGATAGTAATATGTTGGACTATTTAAACGAATTTGTAGAAAGTCCGAGTTCGTCCGTTAATTATGCGGTTGAATCCAGAGGCAAAAATGTGTTTGACCGCATATTGCTCGACGTTAAGTTTGGTTCGATTGATGAGACAAATGAGGATGAATTGGACGAAATTATCCTGTTTTTTAAATCTAAAGGAGTTATCAAAGCAAAGAAACATCGCAAAATTAGTTCATCTGATTATGCTGATTCCCCGGATTTTTTAAGACTGTTGAAATCGATTAATCCTAATAGGAGTAGGAGTAGGAGTAAGAGTAGGAGTAGGAGTCCTGGGGCAAGTGCTAGTGAAAGAAGAACTCGTTCCAAAAAAAAAATATAGGTCTAGTCATGATAAAAGTACCATCAATATATAACAATAAATGTCAAAAAAACGTGAAAAATACAGCATGGTGGTATGGATAATTCCGGAGCGAAGAATGAGCATAGGAATTGCCCAGAGTTCTTCACAAATTATTCCGACGGATAATTTAGTGGCAAGACATAATTGATTTAGCAAAATAATAAATATATAATATATAATATGAGTAAACAAAGTACACCAAAACGCCCCGGAAAAAAATCTCCTCATCGTCCTACAGTTGAAAGTCCTAATATCATACCTAAAAATCCTCTGCGCATACCTAAAAATCCTCTGCACACACCTAAAAGTCCTCTGCGCACACCTAAAACTCCTGATGTTACAACTGGTGGTAAGCGTTCGCGCTCCGCTTCTATGCGCATGCGTAAAACAAAAAGACACTAAAAAGATAATAAATAACACATTCTCCGGCGAAACTTCCTACGTCAGTTTCGAAGGAGAATGGTAGGCGTTCGAGGATTCGCTGGAAAAATTATGAAGCGCAGTGGAGGGAATCTCGTAAGTAGAATTCGCTCCGGAATTGTCCAAAAACATGTCATTTCACTATATATAACATCTCTTACATATCGCGAAATGAATCCAATAAAAATATGTGTATTAACGTCGACTGGTGAAACCTCTCACACTATTATTTTTTCAGGCGCGGCAGACCAACCAGCAGAAAATGCGGTCAATACCATTCAGAAAATCCACCCCGACGACTCCATACGCACCATCAAAATGAAACTCCTCTATGAATTACACAAAGGACCCAATGCGAACAAAATACAATTGCGACCCAGTTACGAAGAACTCTATTTATATGGATTCGCCAAAGAAGACACTACCACTCTCCAATTATTCGACGCGCTAAAAACCGCAGAGGGGTTAGATTCGGAATCCGATATTCCTCTCGATACAATCAAGCAAATTATTGCTGGTCACCCAGACGAACGCGCCATTCTTAAAAAACTCCCAGAAGGAGACGCTATACCCTACGCCGATTTCGAATCCGTCCTCTCCGAAAAGCATATCGAAATAATCGTCAAAACACCTCTCGGTATTACTTTTACGGGAGGTAGACGCGACGCTACATTCGAAGTAGACCCATTCAATGTAGCAAAACATCGCGCCTACTTGGCAGAGCATAACAATCTCCATTATTTCGACGATAATTTGCTGCTCAATTACGGCAAAATAATAGACAATACGATTTACGTATGTTTAGCGGATAGAGTATTCGAATCCACTGAGGCGGTAGCAGAAGATTATATTGCCCGTTATTACTTTGCTGGACTATATAAAGACGGCGTTAAGTCGAAGGAGACGCTCTTATCAAAACGCGCGAAATTGGTGAAATCCACGCAGGCACTCCTCACAGAAGAGCGCGCAAAATATTACCAGTCCATAGATAAATTCTACGAAATTGCCGCCGATGGTGCTCCTCTCAAATATATCAGCAAAGGTATTCGTGCTATTACGATTCGCATTAAGAACACCGCATCCAGACTCGCCAACTCGGAGATGCTTTTCAAGAATATGCACTGCACTAAAGATGTTCCATATATCAAATACAACCCCGGAAATCGCCGCGAGAATCTATACCGATTTTATTTCGAGAGGACGACGCGAACCGGCAAGAAAATCCCGTATTTATCGCGTGCGCACATAATGCGAATGGCGAAAGAAACGGGGCGCGGACAACAGATATCTGCCTATTTAGAAGGCGCATTAAGACCGGAGGGAGCGACCGGAGGTCGACGCTTCCTCTCGAATTGTTACGCACATTTCGAATCCGACGGTGATATTCAACTACAACTCACATTTTCAACGCCTATCGACGAATCAACACTCGACGACATCATCCGCAATAATATTTTGCCGCATTTATCGAAAATTGGGAGAGATGTGAGACAGACCGGGTTTTCCATGCCGCCTTATTTAGGACTAAGAAACGTGGCAAATACAAAAGTAGTAAGTCTCGAATATGTTTGCCATACTAGTGCAGTAAAAAGCGTCAAAATCGACGCAATTCCCTGCATCTATTCGATTTGTACACTGAATGAGGAAGTCCCGGGGTCACCTCCAGTGGCGAGACTGAAACGCGTCGAAAATTTCCGGGAGATGGACGCAGCAAATATATTGATTGCCGAATTATACGGACAAGTCCAATACGGCGAAACAGGACTGCAAGATATTATTGACGAATTAGTGTCGAGAGGATTGTCTGTCGACGAACCTGCCGCAAGAATATTGATTGCTGGGTTCCTCTCGACTATTAATGAAATGAACGGCGAAATCGTGGAGAAACCCGGATTTCCATTAGAAATGGCAATCAACGCGGATGAAGGGACGCTCGATATTCGCATAACCGAGTTGACGTCGATTTTCTACCTCGATACGGTCGGTGTTTATATTGATGCGATTGTGAAGATGACGCAGCAATATAAAGAATCGAATGCACATTTGAAGCAATTAAAACAGTTGTGCAAAAAGGCGGTCAAATTTAGAGAGGTGGCGGTCGAACCGGAAGATTCTCCTAAATTATTGCGCACCGCGACACAACCGGATGGTCCTCTCAGGTTGAATAAATTTGCTGCTTCGGAAGACGATTTTTTCGCCCAATTCGCGTCGGATGATGAGGAAGACGTTGACTATGCGGCAAATGAAGAAGTCGCTGTCTTAGACGAAGAAGGAGAGGATGATGCGGTAGACTTATTCGCCAAATTGCACCGAAATGCACAAAATATACAGAAACCCGTCATGTTTGATAGTGACGAAGACGAGGAAATAGAGCGCAAATCGGAAGATGATGAAGACGAAGACGAAGACGCATTTTTGGTACCCGAACCAGTGCAAACCCCAGTGCAAAAACCAGTGCAAAAACCAGAAAAACAAAAGAAGAAAAAGGGGAAAGAACCCATAGACGAAGAATCTTTTTATGGGCGAATTATGCAGTTTCACTCCAAGTCCGCGATTTTAAAAGAGTCGCACGACAAACCTTATTTAGATGCGGGTATGCCCAATACCGGAATGCGCGACCTATCTAATTTTGCAGAGTTTTCGGTCGAATATGGCGGCAAAATATACCCTACGGTTGAGCACGCATTTCAGTCTCAAAAATACGTATATGCTAAAAAACTCGAACCAAAAATTCCCAAGAAAAATGCTAAGAAAAAAGACCAAGAAGACGAACCCAAACCATTGGATGATATACTCGCTAGTTTTACTGTTGATGGTGGCATGACTGCATTGCAGGCAAACACCGCGGGTAGTAAAGCATCGATGGAAAAAAATGGATATGCTTTAGACGTCGCAAGATGGGAAAGAGAAAGTGTTCCTCTCATGGAAGAGTTAATTAAATCAAAGATTGAGAGGAATGAACAGATTAAAACTATTTTGAAGGTCGTAAGACAGTTTGAACTTAAACTTGCCCATTTTTCGAGAAGTGATATGAAATGGGGATGTCATGTCACAGATGACGTTAAAGACGGCAAGAATTTATTGGGTGAAATATACAACCGATTGTCTCTCAACGAAGAACTGACCGAGGAACTACCAAAAGAACCGGAACCGGAACCTACCAAAGAAAACCCAAAACCCGAACCAATTGCTGCTAAACCCGCAGGACCAATTATGTTTGATTCTGAAGACGAAGAAGAATATGGTGGAGCGAAGAAGAAACCCGCTGCCGAACCAGCGGATTTTCTAGATTCGGATTTAGAGGAAGACATAGAAGAGGGTGCAGACTCAGATGCCGAAGAAGACCCAGACGACGACAAAATTCCCGACGGAAGGGCACTCAAACCAGTAAACCCGTTACTAAAGAGACTCCGCCGCCGCGACCCCACACTTTTTATGTCGCGTCCATCCGGCAAATTCAAATCATTTTCTACCAGTTGTCAACCAACCTCTCGACATCCCGTTATTCTAAATCAAGAGGAAATGGACAAAACAGACAAATCCGCATATAAACATGCAGTTAAATACGGTTCCGACCCCCAAAATCCCAATTATTTCATATGTCCCCGTTTCTGGTGTTTCTTGACAAATAGTGCGATTTCCGAAGAGGACGTCAAAGCAGGTAAATGCGGCGCGATAATAGATAAAAAAAAAGCGGACAAAATCCCTAAAGGTTCCTACGTATACGAACTCAATGAAGAAGCGCATATTCCCGGATTCATCGAGAACAAACTCGCCAACGGAAAATGTCTACCATGTTGCTTCAAGAAGACGTGGGATAATAAGACGCAAAGTGATGCTAGAAAACGATGCGAATCCCAAATAAGAGAGGCGAATTCAGATAAAGAAGACGCACCAGACCAGACGGAGGAAGAAAATGGCAAAAAAACAAAAGGCAAAAAAGGAAAACAAGCAGAGGATAAACCACCAGGAAAAAAGGTCACCACCAAAACAGCACAATATATTTACAGTCTCGACACCTACCCTGTTCCCCAATACCGGTGGGGATTTCTTCCAATTCCGGTCCAACTCTTTTTCCAAATCGATTACCGTCCAGCAATAGACCCCAATAACCCAGCATTACTACAAGATGGCAAAGAAGTATTTTTGCGGTGCGGCGTAGAGCAACCCACCAATCAATCTTTTCTGGGGTGTTTTGCAGATATATACGCACACAAACAAGGACTCGGGTATGTGCCGTCCGTTCAAGAATTCCGCCGAATACTAGGAGAAGCAATCAATCTCGATGTTTTTGTGAATGCACATAATGGTTCGCTCCTCTCCGCTTTTTACCCCAAAACAAAAAAGGCAATTAAAGAAGACCGCAATAAATATAAAGACACCGAATTCGCATTGGCACTCAATTTGAGCAATAAGGCGAATAAACGGCACTTCGACGATGCCATTTTAGCGTACGAGAATTTCATTGAATATATAACCACAAATGGAAGCGGGTCGACAAGTATAGACCACCAATATTTATGGGATTTTGTATGCGACGATAACATCAGAATTATTCCTAAAGGTATCAACCTGGTCATATTGGAAATCCGCGCCAATGATATTATCGACCGAATCGAATTAGTCTGTCCAACCAATTTGTATTCGCGCCATCAATACGATACAGCAAAAGATACAGTTATTTTGCTGAAACACGACGAGTTCTATGAACCGGTCTATTTGTATGAATCAAACAATTCGGGTGCGCCCAATGTGACACGGTTCTTCTCACATAGTAAAGTGCCGGGGTCAGTCGCGGATTTGCTGAAACGCATCGAGCATGCCACGCGCAAATACTGTCCCGGTATGCCGAGTCTTCCTAAAATCTACAGATTCGCTAACCCGATTCCAATACAACGATTATTGGCGGCACTGGTAAAAATCTCGGCGAAAATAGAGTCGCAGGTGGTGAATTATCAGGGGAAAACGATTGGATTGATGGTTGCTGAGAAGGGGGTAGGAAATGCGGTATATTTGCCTTGCGCGCCTTCGGCGCGCCTTAGACTCCAAATCAAATACATGGATTCGTTGAGTATCCTCTCAGACTATGATAAAACCGTCACTGCATTGAATAGAATCAGTGCTGCCGCTAAAATACCTTGCCGCCCTATCTGGAAAATCAAAGAGGATGAAATGGTTGTAGGATTTCTGACTGAAACAAACCAATTTGTCCCCATAACTCCTACGGAAGATATCGCAGAGGATGGTCTCCGTACCTACGAAGGAGTGAACGATTTTGCTGCAGATAAAACAGTGGCAACGGAGCACAAAGGCGACCGCACCCGTATCAAACTCACTAAATACATTGTTCTAGAGGGACAGTTCTACCACGCATTCCGCAACCGAGTCCGTGCTCTTCTCGGTGAATTCGAAAACAGTAAACTGCGAAACGAAATGCGCAAGATTGCCGACGACCAGACGCTTATCTATTCGCAAAAAATAGAGAAAATCGAACCACTAGTTGAGAGGTTGATAGACGGATATGTGGTGTTTGTCGATATTGGCAAATCGGTTTTAATGGATATGGCAGATGTGAATGAATGCGAAGATGCCGACGACGAAGGACCGAATTGCATTATCAAAGAAAACGGAGTGGCACAACTCGTTGTTCCTAAATGGCATCTGATTTCCAAATATGATAATGAGAGGATTTACGTCGGAAGAATGGCAGATGAATTGGTGCGAAACGACCGTGTTAAATCGATAATGTATGATACCGAAAATAGACTCAATTCGAAAACCGCCGAATACCAAATTAAAGACGACGAATTCATATTGGTTCAGTCCGCATTGACTCCGGAATATTTTGCTGATATGGATTCGGTCCGCGATTCGAATCCCTACGCTAAACAGACCAACTACGAACTGGCACACCCGTCGATTTCGGTCGTTTACCCCAATGAAAAAATCCCGTTATCCGAGCAATATCAACCGACCAAGGAACCGACCAAAAAGGAACCGACCAAAAAGATACTAAATGGTGACAAACATGCCGATGCCGACGCCGACTTAGCAAATGATTGCTTGGTGCGGGTTTCCAAGATAATTGGCAACCAAAAACAGGTTTGGGACAGGATATTTAGAGAGGATGCGCGCGAGCATATTTTCCGAGACACGGCAGATTGTACATTTCAACCTATCATAAAAGTAGCAGAATATAAATTAGGCGAGACGTGGAGTGTAGTAGACATAAAGAACAAATTATCTGCGGCGTATTTGAAACTATTTGAACGCGACCCAGACAACCTCTCGAAAATAGCAAAAATATTGAGAGAGCAAGGTAAATCGAAGATGTTCGATAAGTTCGCTAAAGCGAAATCAGACGCATCTCCTGCCCGGTTTCAAGATTTAGTGATGAGCGACGGTTATTACTTGTCCGACATGGACATCTGGGTATTAGCAAATGAATATAACTTGCCGATTGTGGTTTTCAATGCTAACGGACTTAAAGGATTTTTTGCTAAATCGGGAGAGTCGAGCACGGACGTGCATTCGCAGTGGATTAAAATGGGGGGTGGGAAATCAGATAAATACCATTTTATCCGGTCAAAGATACGGGTGGCAAAAGGTAGTTATGCTAACCATGTATACGAATACAATTTGATTGTTCCTGCGGTTGCGTTGAGCGAAACTAAAGAGTTTGAACAAATGGTTTTAGAATCGGTGAGAGGTGGCAGATTAAACACGGCGCCTCTAAATGACGCACTGTCTCTAGCATAAAAACATATATGTCGATATTTTTGATACATATGTTTATTTTTCATCTTCGTTGTCATCGTCATTTTTTCCTCCCATCACCTTAGGACCCGTCGGGTGGGTTCCTCCTTTAACCTCATCTTGCTCTTCCTCTTGCTCTTCTTCTTCCTGGTCACCTCCCATGATTTTTGGAATAGGAAGACCTTCACCTCCTCTGTATCTGCGCCCACGAGTGCGGCGACGTCCATACCCACTCTTCTTGGAAGACCGGCGGTACTTCTTAGCAGTCACTCCCTTACCCTTTCTGTAAATCTTTTTTGCATCTTTCATTGCCTGCTTCAGAGAATATCCTTTGTTGACAGAGCGACCCATTTTAAACGCTTGCTTCACTGCCTGGTTCCATGCACTATTTCCTGCCATCTTTATATTATACGCGAACATATTATTTGCAACTGCAAATAATAAATCAATAAAAATTGATATAAAGAACCGCCTTATGTCATGCTAGACAAATAAAATCAGCAAAAATATTAAGCATAATGTCAGACCTATATCTTTCTTTAGAAATACTCGGATACGGATTCGTAAGTTGTTGTTTTATTGGAATGGTTGTATGCACATCAAAAACGATTAAAAATTGTTATGATAAATATATTTTGCGATTACCTGAACCCGACGAACCTGTCAATATAAACAGTCCATTTTATAATTTAGCGGGGAGATATGCCAAAGCAGAAGCAAATATTGTTGCATCTGAAATACACATCGTAGATATAACCGTTATTATAGGATTTACGGACTTCGAAGAAGGTAGTAAATCCGAAATTTTCAGGAGATGCGACGCAGGAGCATCGAATGAAAATGACTCCGAAACCGAATTGGAAACGAATATCATTGCAGTAGAAATAGTATGAAGGTATGTGTTATTTTTTACTATGATTTGGTGTTGGGGTGGGAGAATTAGAACCCAGCGTTGTATCCGTCATCGCATAATCCCGGGTCCGTCCGTTTCATATTCCCGATATTATTGCGAATCTCTATCTTCGCTCTCGGACAAACATCGGAATCCTCAATTTGCGTCCCCATAAGTTGCGCCATTGGGTCGATGGGGTCTGTTACCTGTTTCGCTGCCAATTTCGACATCTCGTTCATGTCAAGGACTAACTGAAACGAATTCGTGCCATAATAACCGGGTTGACCGCACATTACATTCGAACTCACACCTCTCATATTATCTGCTTCTCCGAATCGGGCAGCATCTAATAATACCTCCGTATGCACCTCGAAAGTCGCCTTTGCTATCGGACCGATATCGTCGCTAAAGAGTCCCGTCCTGAAAATCGACACCAAATCCTTCTTCGTCGTCATACGGTCACACAGCAGACTCAGATGATGATAATTCGCGTAGGCACCACTGAACTCGAGCACGTCTACAATCTCATCGTGTATAATCTGTCTCGCTGCCTCTATTCCCAAGACGTCGAACATCTCGCGAATATCATTGCTGTGGGTTCTTATCGAGTCGATGTAGTCGAGACCTAAAGTTTCCAGCAAATTAGACCCAGTTGTATCGAGAACCCAAGTTTCCTTCTTCTCGTATTTACCGTCGACTTTAGTGACCAGATTATTGAGTTTGCGGGGTAGCACATTCGCTATGCCTCCGACGCCGCGCAGAACCGTATTGTTGAGAAGGTCGTCTTGGAACTTTTTCAGTATGTGGATTTCGTCGGTCTGGTCTAGCGGTTCTGCCACTCCCTTGCGCTTCTTCGAAGCGCCGATATTCGACATACGAATCCGGAACACCAACTTATCGGAATTGTAGTCGGCGTAGACACACTCGACCTCCGTTCCCGCGGTTCCGTTCTTAATCGCAAAATGAATATCGTCCATCGTGATATTCTTGTCGAGAAGCGTCTCCGTATCCATTTCCATCCGGACTATCCACTTTGATTTGACGGTCTGCTCAGTTAGTGCACCGCCGTTACAGTCCTCTAATAGTCTGCTGAACTCGTAATACTGCTCGACTAGGGTGCGGTCCTCTACTATGCGAGTATTGAATTCGTCGGGGTCGAAACATATTTGCACGGAATTAATCACATCGGCGAGTTTGGTATGCTCCATCATATTTGCAAACTGTTTCGCCTTTTCAGTGTTTCCCTCGTCGGCGGACTTTAGGAATACAGTCATCGACGGATGCTTCGGATTCTTCGTAAGTCGGAGGATTTCCTCTATGCGAGGCACACCACGCGTGACATTTGACTTGGAAGCGACTCCGGCTGTGTGAAATGTATCGACCAGGCTAAGACCATTTATGCAGTCAAAATTGCGAGTTTCTTCGACAGTTAAATCATATGCGTAATCGGTGGTGTTAGGAACCTCTTCAATTGATACAATCTGGTCAAATTCAAGGTCTGGGCATCTTCCCTCTCGGAGTTCCATAACAAGTTCACCATCAATTACATTAGGAATCTGCAAATCATACTTGCAATATTCTAATGCGAAAGATTGTCCTAACAGAGTTGCAATGCGTTCTTGTTTCGCTTTGATGCTTAGGTTTAACATTCTACCAAGAATTTGTGCTTGCCCGTTGACAACTACTAAATTGTAAATTTGTTTGATGTCTAATGAACCTCTGTTGTTTGTTTCCGTCTTCTTTGGTTTGTGAATCTTTCCAATAACCCCTAAGTTCTTGAGAATGAGTTGTACGCGAGAAAGCATTTTGAGTGAAACTGATGCCATAGATATTCCTGCCATTCGGTCAATGCGTTTAGTCACCGACCCATCTCCGCTGATGTACGCGTCCAAGAATCCCAGCAAACATTGTCGGTTGGAAAACGTAATGATATCGCTGATGAATTTATTGTGACTGAGTTTTCCGCACATATTCTCCAATATTTTGCAAAGTATTGTACTGTAGATACGAATGTCTTGACTCGTCCACCCTTCTTGAATCTTGTTCTTATGGCAATAAACCTTCGTCGTGAAGTTGTATCTAGCACACCAGGACTCAATCGGTTTCAAATAATCCAAATCATTGTTTGCGATTGATACCTGATGCTTTGTCATACACCCTTCCGCACAATATGCACCAATAAGATATCCAAACTCGTAGTCGAGAGGAATGAACTCGGGAACCTCGTAATTGCAAATATTGTTGGTCATTGTATAAACGAATCCCGGTTTGTATACCACGCGGTTTGGTCGAGTTTTGGTTTCTTGTATTACCGCATATGCACTATCACTTCGAGTGTAAGGAAGTGTAAATGTTTTGCCGGCGTGCTTTGACCACCAGTGGTGTTCATTTACTACCGCTCGCGCCTTTTCCATTTCCGTTCCATATATGTACTCAGTTGGCGGTAGTACTTCGCGTAAATCTAGAACCATTCGTTCGGCGAATTCAAGTGCCTTCTTGGAAACTGGCAAATAATCTCCTACTTTCAACTCCGACCCATTAACACCCTGAATCTTCCCATCAATGAGTTGCAAGAACGACTTTGCCTTCGTAGCAATAATTTCGCGGTTTCCCTTAGTAGTCACTTTCAACATCGTATTCGTGCCGTCCTCATTAATAACCGGGTGTTTCGTGACCGCCTCAATCCGTTTCCAAAGTGTGTGTCCATCTTCGGTCGCACTCGGCACTTCGTAATACTCCGACAATTCAGCATAAGTCGTGTCTTTATCTGCCATATACTCCATTTTGCTGGTGGTCTCAATACCCCACTTGGCAAAATCGCCAATCTGGACCGATTTGATAACCCCTTTCTCATTCCTGACGAGAATCTCGGTTTCATACACAAACGAATTCAGAGTCAGTTGTGTCGTAGGTTCACCAATCGATTGCCCCGCTACAACCCCCACCATTTCGCCAGGATTAATCAGTGCCTGTTTGTATTTCAGGAACACAGTTTCCAACAGCAAAATCAATCCCTTGCGATGAAACCGCTTCACCAGCAACAATTCGCGAGGATTCAAGTAGTAGAAATACAGAGTCTCGAACAACGGATTCGGTTTTGCGTAATGGAGTGCATTCAATTTAGCAAAATATTCCTCGATTAATTGATATGCCTCGAGAGGTGTTAAATCGACGAATGAATTTGCTGCTAAACCGAGATTACCCTGGATATTATTAATCATATGGGTAAATGCGACCGGGGCGAGAACCGAATCGGTATTTTTGTTCTTGAATATGTTCTTGACTGCGGAATCGCGTGCCTCCATCATCATGTCGACGTATTTCTTGCATTTCTGCTGGAGTTCCGCCTTCTGTTTTCCCATTCTCGCGAACGCACTCTTGTTGAAAATCGACTTGATATCTCCGTCGGTCTTGTCGGTCGTTACCATGTCGTAATGCAGGTAAATATCCTGCGTCGACATCGAGACAATGGGTAGCGACTGATTCTCCACGAACATCGGGTCGAATGCGTCTTCGCCGTACGAGAACTGGATGACTTTGCCGTTACTGTTACGAACAGTCAGGTCGTACTCGACTTTGAGGTCTTCTAGACCCTTGATGAGACGGCG
>Ga0214919_10005826_pt1 | contig 17207 bp, 15 predicted proteins | sample LL1503_MetaG_FD_177994 | JGI IMG/M metagenome (GOLD analysis project Ga0214919, IMG submission 177994) | Freshwater microbial communities from Lake Lanier, Atlanta, Georgia, United States - LL-1503 | ecosystem: Environmental > Aquatic > Freshwater > Lake | place: USA: Georgia | collected...
AGGGTCCCGTGCTCAACAGGCCGATACCGGTCGAGGTCGAAGCAAACGGATCGGTGGTGGCGAACGTGCCCGAGGTGTAGCGCGTCATGGCCCAATAGGGGTTTTGACCCGGGGCGCCGATCTGGAAAATCGAACGATTCTCGGGACCTCCGGCGATAAAGTTGGTCGGCGCGGCCGCATAGGGTGTGGTGGAACCAAGGACGTTGCCGTTACCGTAAACTTGGCCGTTGGCTAAGGTGACCAAGCCGGTGACGGGATTCCAACCGGGTTTCCCAGCGGCGAACCAACCCGTGTAGTAATCGCGAGGCGTGGTGAAATTGGGCCGCACCGCAGAGTTTTTGTAGTTATACCACGAAGCGGAAACGGTGCTGTTTTTAAAGGGCTGGGCTTTGAGCTGAAAGCTAAGGCGGCGAGTGTCCTCACCGGAGGGTTTGCGGACGAAGCCGGTGTGTTGGTTGGCGTAGCTTGCGCGTACAGAGAGTTTCTGTTTAAGTAAAATCCGGTTCACATCTAGCGAAGCGCGCCAGCCATCGTAGCTATCGCCCCGGGTTTCCACTCGGGTGAAATTGCGGGATAGATTGGCGGTTGCGGGTACTTGATTGACGGTGCCGGAGGCGTTGCCGAGGCCGAAGATATTGGCGTTGGGCCCACGGCTCAATTCGAGTGAGTCCATCCAGAGCGGATCGACGGGTACGCGTCCCGTAGTCGCGATATTGTTGAAAGCGATGTTGGCGTTACCGATACCGCGCACGCGGTTGGCGTTGTTCGGATTGAGGCTCACTTGGTCGACGACGGCTCCCGTGCGGTCCGTGTCGAACTGAGAATATGATCCGGTGCCCTCGGTACTCGCCATGTGGTCGAATACATCGTTGATATCGAGCATCGCGAAATCGACCATCTGCTCTTTGGTCATTACCGTAATGGACTGACCGAGATCTTCGATTTTCGAGTTCATGCGCGTACCCGACATCGAGTTGGCCGAGAAATATCCTTTGTTTTCTGAAATCACCTCGAAGGGCGAAAGTGCAATGACCTGATCGCTGTTGGAGCGGGGCGCGATTGCGTTTTCAACCGGAATGTTTGCTTTCTGGCCTGCTTGCATCGCGGCGAGTTCATCGGGGTCGATCTTGCCGTTTTGATTGGTGTCGTATTCGGCCAATAACGAAGCGGTGGATGCGGACTTTGCAGCGGCTTGAGACCAGGCTGAAGCTGCGCTGACGAGTACCAAACAGGTGTGTACTCCGATTCGTTGGAAAAATCTTTGATTGAGGTATCTGGTAATGTTCATGGGTCAGTTTTTTCAGTGAGTTAAGTAACGAGCCAAGGCGTTTGAGCCCGCGGGGATTTTGGGGTTATGGATCTCCGCTTACTTAATTATCACTTAAAGCGAACGCTACCTGCTAATACGGTCGTTCTAATCGGACAGTAAGATTAACTTGGATTACGTAGGGCTGGTCATCGTGCAGGCCACGATCCTCATGAGTGGTCCCTTGCAATTATTGCGGTCAATCTGCCTGCCCCAGCAGAGGCCTCCAAAGCGCGGGATTCCGAATGCGGGGATTACCGGGATCTAGAGCCGATTAGCCTGGAAGCGCAGTGCGCGTTGATAGGTCGTGATGCCCGGATCTTCGGAAGTGTCTACGAGTGCGAGCACTAGCAGCTTCATCGCTTCGGCGTGTTGGCCGAGATCGTGCGCTGTGAGCGCTAAAAAGACGTCGAACTCGCGGTGGTCCGGAAATAAATGTTGGCCGGAGCGAAGGATTTCAGCCGAGCGCGCGAACTCGCCGGTGGCCCGCAGGGTCGAGCCGAGGCCGAGAAGAGCGCCGGCGTGTTCGTTGGGTGCGAGGCCCAGCGTGAGCGCGCGTTCGTAGTGCGATATTGCCTCTGCGGCGCGGCCGAGTGCATCGCAGGTCCAGGCCAGTTGGTAAGCAATCTCGGCAACGTTGGGGAAACGCGTGTCGAGTTTTTGGAGTAACCCGAGCACGTGCTCGACTTGTCCGCCGTGGCGGGCGCCGATGATGGCGTCGAGTTCGATTTTCCAGTCGGACATAAATAAAAAACAACGCGGCGGTTAATTCGCGTTGCTGAGATATTATCGGCGTAAAATCAGGCGGTTGGCGCCGCGCTGGGAGCGGCGGGTTTCACCGTTTTCAAGGCGAGGGCGCGCGTCGCGATCTCGGCCTTCAGGCGAGTGAGATAGTCGGCGAAGGGCATGACGCCTTCGTCGCCTTTCGCGCGGCTGCGGACGCTGATCGAGAGCGTTTCTGCTTCCTTGCCGCCGAGGACGAGCGTGTAGGGAACCTTGTCGATTTCGGCCCGGCGGATTTTGGCGCCGAGCTTGTCGCTTTGTTCGTCGAGTTTGGCGCGGATGCCGGCGGCTTTGAGCTGCGCGAGCAGTTGGGCTCCGTAGTCGTTGACTCGATCCGTGATCGGCAGGAGGCGAACTTGCTCGGGTGCGAGCCACACGGGGAAGTCGCCGCCGAAGTGTTCGATGAGCACGCCGCAGAATCGCTCCATCGAGCCGAAGGGTGCGCGATGGATCATCACGGGACGGTGCGATTGGTTGTCGGCGCCCATGTAGTGGAGGTCGAAGCGCACGGGGAGCACGTAATCAACTTGCACGGTGCCGAGCTGCCACTCGCGGCCGATCACATCTTTGATCACGAAGTCGATCTTCGGGCCATAGAAGGCGGCTTCCCCGGGTTCTTCAGTGAAGGGCACGCCGAGAGTTTTGGCGGCTTCTCGGCAGGCGGCTTCGGCTTTGTCCCATTGCTCGGGATTGCCGGTGAATTTACTGCTATCGGGATCGCGGGTGCCGACGCGTACGCGGTAGTCGGACATGCCGAGCGTGGAGAGAACGGTTTTGACCAGGGAAAGACAGCCGAGGACTTCGGCGGCGACTTGATCCTCGGTGCAGAATAGGTGGGCGTCGTCCTGCGTGAAGCCGCGGACGCGCGTCATGCCGTTGAGTTCGCCGGATTGTTCCCAGCGATAAACGGTGCCGAACTCGGCGAGGCGGACAGGAAGGTCGCGGTAACTGTGCGGCTGCGAGGCGAAGATCTTAATGTGATGCGGGCAGTTCATCGGCTTGAGCATGAAGCCGTCGAGGAGCTTATCGGCATCGAGGACGCGGTTGGCGGCGATGACTTCCTTGCCAGCGCGCCCGTTGATCTCGGCGGCGAATTGAGTGGAGACGCCTTCGAGGCGCGAGGTGAGCTCGGCGCAAGTGCAGCCCTCGCCGGCGAGTTTCATGAGCGTGTCGGGCTCGGGAAACGCGGTGAATTGCGATTCTTTGTAGTAGGGGAAATGGCCCGATGTTTTATAAAGGGCGAGTTTGCCGATGTGCGGGGTGAAGACCTGTGAGTAGCCCTGTTTGCGGAGCTCGCCGCCGATAAAGTCCTGCAATTCTTGACGGATAATGGAGCCGTTGGGCGTCCACAGGATGAGGCCCTGGCCGACGTCTTCGTCGATGTGGAAAAGTTTCAGGTCGCGACCGAGTTTGCGGTGGTCGCGAGCCTTGGCCTGCTCTTGGCGCTCGAGGTATTGGTCGAGTTCTTCGCGCGTGGGGAAGGCGGTGCCGTAGATGCGTTGGAGCTGTTTGTTCTTCTCGTCGCCGCGATGATAGGCGCCGGCGATGGAGAGAAGTTTGAAGGCTTTTAGTTTTGAAGAGTAGCGTACGTGAGTGCCGGCACACAGATCCATGAAATCGCCGTTTTGGTAGAACGAGATTTTTTCGTCGGCGGGAATGTCTGCTAGGCGGCCGAGTTTATAGCGTTCCTGGCCGCGGGATTTGATAAGCTCGATAGCTTCTTCGCGGGAGAGCTCCTTGCGGTAAAAAGGCTGGTTTTCGCCGGCGACTTTTTTCATCTCGGCCTCAATTTTAATGAGGTCGTCGGCGGTGAATTTATGGTCGAGGTCGAAGTCGTAGTAGAAGCCGGTGTCGGTGGGCGGGCCGATGTCGAGTTTTGCTTCGGGGAAAAGACGGAGTACGGCGGTCGCGAGGATGTGCGAAGCTGAGTGGCGGAGTTCTTCGAGGGGGGACATGACGTGGGACATGGGCGGAAATTATTTTTTGAGCGGTTCGAGTTTGTAGTCAGTTTTGCTATCGAGCATGGACCAGCCGGCGGCGGCGAGTTCTTGGCGGAGCGTATCGGCGGCGGCGAAGTCTTTAGCTTGTTTAGCGGCCCAGCGTTTTTCGGCTAGGGTGGTGATGGCGACGGGGACTTCAACTTTGGAGGCGTGAGGTGCCGTAGGTTTGAGTCCAAGCGCGTAGAGCGCTTTTTCGAATGCGATTTTCGATATATTAGTCGGGCCCCGTTTTACGATTGTAAAGAGCGCGCCAAGGGCACCGGGGGTGTTGAGATCGTCGTGAAGCGCGGCGAAGATGGAATCACAGTCATCGGAGCGACCCACGTTATCCGGGATCGACTGCCAAAAGGTATGCAGTGTTGTCATCGCGCTCTCGGCGGCGCGCAGCGAATCCAACATAAAATTGAGCTGCTTGCGTGGGTGGCCCATGAGTAGAGCGTAGCGAAGCGCCATCGGGGTGAACCCTTTTGCAATGAGGTCGTCGAGGGTGTAGAGATTACCGAGGCTCTTACTCATCTTCTTGCCGTCCACGAGTAGGTGTTCGCTGTGATACCAATGGCGGGAAAAAGTCGTGCCGTTGCAGCATTGGCTTTGGGCGATCTCGTTTTCGTGGTGCGGGAAGAGGAGGTCCACGCCTCCCGTGTGAAGGTCAATGGTTTCTCCGAGGAGCGCTTTGCTCATGGCGCTGCATTCGATATGCCACCCGGGACGGCCTCGGCCCCAGGGGCTATCCCAGGCGTTGGCTCCGTCGTCGGGTTTGTGAGCTTTCCAAAGAGCGAAATCGCTCACGTCTTCCTTTTCGTCGGCATCGGCGGCAGTGACTTTGCCGGCGAGGGCAGAGCCGACTTGAAGTTCGCGTTCTTTAACGCGGGAGAGGCGGCCGTAGTCTTCGAAGGAGGAGACTTTGAAATACACCGAGCCGTCGGCTGCGCGGTAGGCGTTACCTTTGCGCATGAGTACGTCGATCATGTCGACTTGCTCTCGGATGTAGCCGGTGGCGGTGGGTTCGACGTGGGGCGGTAGGCAGTTCAGCGCGGCGCAATCCGCGTGAAACTTATTGGTCCATTGCTTGGTGACCTCGGCAAGGGGTCGAGCTTCCTCGCGGGCTCGGCGGATGGTTTTATCATCAACGTCGGTAAGGTTGCGGACGTGTTTTACTTTATCGGCGCCGAACTCGAGATCGAGCAAGCGGCGGATCACGTCGTTGACGACGAAGGTGCGAAAATTGCCGATGTGCGCCGGGGCGTAAACGGTGGGTCCGCAATTGTAGAAGCGGATGACGCCGTCGGGCTGCGACGGAGTGATTGTTTTGAGGCGGCGTTCGAGAGAATCGTAAAGCTGGATGGCCATGAACAGAGAAAGAGAAAAGGGGATTATCAGGGATACCGCCAGTGCGGAACGTTCTTTTTATCGGCCGGGGGCCGAAGGGGGTTTCTGCCTATCGGAGCTCGCGGGCGCCGGCGTTTGCGTTCAACAACCGCAGCCGGTAGCTCGCGCCGCTGAGGTGCGGTGCGGGGTCATGTAAAAAGTGATGGCGAGCCCGAGCATGGAGTGCTTTGCTGGCAGAAACACGAATATGGCTGATCACTTCAAGCTCGATCTCACCCAGCGTCCGCGGCGGCTGCGTCGCACTGCCAGCTTGCGGAGCATGGTTGAGGAGACGGTATTGCGGCCGCAGGATTTTATCGCGCCGCTGTTTGTCGTGGACGGCAAGGGTGCTCCGGAGCCAATCCGCTCGATGCCAGGCGTGATGCGTTTCAACATCAGCGATCTGGTGAAGGAATGTCGGGCCCTGGGTAAATTAGGCGTACCGGCGGTGGCGCTCTTCCCGAAACTTGAGGCCAAATTTAAAGACGAAGTCGGTAGCGCCGCGCTGCATGAAGATGCGCTAATTTTGCGTGCGGTGCGGGCGGTAAAAAAAGCCGTGCCGCACATGACTGTGATCACCGACATCGCGCTTGATCCTTACACGACGCACGGGCACGACGGGGTGTTGTCGGCGGATGGCTTGGACGTGGCGAACGATCATACGGTGGCGATTCTCTGCCAGATGGCGGTGCTGCATGCGCGAGCGGGCGTTGATCTCGTGGCGCCCAGTGACATGATGGACGGGCGCATTGGCGAAATCCGGCGGGCGCTGGATGCGGCAGGTTTCACCGGGACGGGGATTTTGGCTTATGCGGTAAAATTCAATTCGGCTTATTACGGTCCGTTTCGCGATGCCGTGGGTAGCGCGAAGGCTGCCGGCACGAAATTGCTCAGCAAAGCGACGTACCAGCTCAACCCAGCGAATCGGCGCGAGGCGTTGGTGGAGTTGCGCTTGGACGAAGTCGAAGGGGCAGATATCGTCATGGTGAAACCAGCAGGGCTTTATCTGGATATTATCCGTGAGGTGCGCAACGCGACGCACAAGCCGGTCGCAGCCTATCAAATTTCGGGCGAATATGCGCAGATTCAAGCCGCAGCGCGGCTGGGTTGGCTCGATCTCGCGCGGTGCCGGCATGAATCGCTTTTGGCGATTAAGCGGGCCGGGGCGGACCTAATTTTAACTTATTTTGCCAAGGACATGGCGCTGGCTTTACGCTAAAAAATACTCCAATCGTTTATCTCATGAGCTCTTCCCCCGTTCAACCTCCACGCAGTGTCGGTCAATGGATTGTGAGCGTAGTCTTCGGGCTACTGAGTGTGGCGTTTCTATTTCGCACGGTCCAGTTCGGCTACAAGTGGCTGGCGCGCGTGGTCGAGGGTGACACCAATTTCAAAGCGATGACTATTTGGGCGCTGGTTTATGTGATCGTGTGCGCGGCGATTGCAGCGGTGGCGTATTACATGCCGCGCGAGACCGAAGAAGAGGAAACCGAACAAGACGCCGAGCGCGGCGCTTGAGCGATTCGCCGCTCGCTCGTTGGGGGTCCGCGCATAAAAAAGCAGCGGTCTTTGGGACCGCTGCTTGAAGGTGGTTCAACTTATTTTTTCTTGGAGCTGCGGGTGGATTTTTTTGGCGCAGGTTTTTCGTCGTCGTCGTCAGACTTCGATTTTTTGCTGCCGCCGCCCTCGTCGTCTTCGGAGTCTTCGTCGTCGTCGCCTTTTTTCTTTTTCTCGCCGTCTTCGTCGTCGGAGTCTTCGTCGTCATCCCACTTGAGGGATTCATCGTTTTTGAGTTTTTCTTCTTCGTCGGCGTCGATCTCGGGGAGGTCAGCATCATCGGCCTCGTCTTCGGCGTCTTTGGCGGGGGCCTCATCGTCGGCGTCGTAGCCGGCGGGCATGAAGTCGAGAATAGCGCTGAGTTCTTCGAAGGTGTGGATGGCTTTGCCTTCGATAAACTGAGTGTTTTGTTCTTCGCGAATCTCGTCTTCGACTTCGTCGACAGAAAGTTTTGATTCGAATTTGAACAGATCGTTGAGCATTTTCACGCGGCAGCGGGTGAGATGATCTAGGAGGTCGGCGTAGGGGCCGTTTTCTTCGTCGAGGGTGTCGGCGAGGGCGAAGAGTTTGTCATCGGATTCGACAATCGATTCTTTGACGCGCTTGAGGCGGACCTTGCCGCTGCCGAGGTCTTTCTCGATACGGAAAGGGATGAAGGCGGCGTCGAACATCTCTTGATCGAAGCCGTAGTCGCGCAGGGGCTCGACGAGTTCGATGAGATGGGTGACTTGGCGGGGGTCGATGATGCTGAGGCCATCGACGTCCCAGCGCACAGGGTCGCTGGTCTCGTTGACCCACCAATTATGATCGTCGCCTAGACGTACGTTACACCAGCTGAGAGTAGAAGTTGCTTTAGCCATGAGAGCGGAAATTTTTCGCAGCGTGCGAGCGGTGTTTCAAAAAACAAGCACAAAACAGCAAGAATTGTTTGGCCGAGGGCAGGAGATTTTTTCTGTGCAAAATACGCAGGGCGACGAGGTTCGGCGCGGGTTCTTGCGTTTTGCGAGCAGGTTTGCAGCGTCGCGAGGCATGTTCTCGGTTTACGAAAAAATTATTCGTCCGGTGTTGTTTAGTCAGGATTCGGAGCGGGCCCACGAGCTCGGCGTGGATGCGTTGGCGCTTTTGGGTCAGCTCGCGCCATTACGGGCTTTGCTCGAGCTACACACGAGGCTGGATGCGAGGCGTTTTGCGCCGGTGCGCGTGCTGGGCTTAGAGTTTCCTAATCGGGTGGGGCTGGCGGCGGGATTTGATAAGAATGCTCGGGCTTGGCCGGCGGCGGCGGCGTTGGGTTTTGGTCACGTGGAAATTGGTACCGTGACCGCTCTTGCGCAGGACGGGAATCCGAAGCCGCGGATGTTTCGTTATCCGGCTCAGGAAGCGGTGATTAACCGCATGGGGTTCAACAACCAAGGCGCGGCGGCGGTTGCGGCACGTTTGGCGACGCAGCCCGGGCGCGGCGCGCGCCAGATCCCGCTCGGCGTAAATCTCGGCAAATCGAAGGTCGCTGATATCGATCGGGCGACAGAGGATTATCTGGCGAGTTTTGCGCGGCTGGCAGATTTCGCGGATTACTTGGTATTAAATGTTTCTAGTCCCAACACGCCGGGTTTGCGGCAATTGCAGGATGAGTCGCGGCTGCGGGAGTTGCTCGGTGCGATCACCGGGGCGAATCGCGCACGCGCGGTGCGGGTGCCGGTGTTGTTGAAAATTGCGCCGGATCTGACGTGGCCGCAGATTGACGCGGTGCTGGCGGTGATTGCGCAATTCGGGCTAGATGGTGTGATCGCGACCAACACGACCTTGGCGCGTCCGGGTTTTTTCACGGCGGTGAATGAGGCGGGCGGCTTGAGCGGGGCCCCGGTGCGCCGGCGCTCGACTGAGATTGTCGCTTATATTGCGCGGGCGACGGCGGGAAAGTTACCGATCATCGGTGTGGGCGGAATCACAGATGTGATCGGTGCGGCCGAAAAACTAGATGCGGGCGCGGCGTTGGTGCAGGTTTACACCGGTATGATTTACCGCGGACCGTTTTTTGCGGCGGAGTTGGCGCGGGGCTTGGCGGCGCGTGATGCGCGTTAAGTGGCGGGCAAGCGAGGGGAGGTTTTAAATCGACCAACTTTCGCCTTTGCCCTCGGGGGTGGCGGCGGTGCTGGCTTCCGGTTTGCGGCGGGGGCGTACGAGAAGGTTGTCGCCTTTTTGTTGGACGATACTGTAGGCGGGGACGGATTGCAGCAGCCAGACGTTGCCGCCGACGATCGAGTGCGCACCGATGCGCGTATCGCCGCCCAAAATGGTGGCGTGGGCGTAAATGGTGACATGGTCCTCAATATCGGGGTGGCGTTTTACGCCTTTAATCGGGTGGCCGTCGTTATCCACTTCGAAGGATTTGGCGCCAAGGGTCACGCCTTGGTAGATTTTGACGTGATTGCCGATGGTGCAGGATTCGCCGATGACGACCCCGGTAGCGTGATCGATGAAAAAATGAGACCCGATGCGGGCGCCTGGGTGGATGTCGGTGCCGGTGCGCTCGTGGGCGTACTCGGTGAGCATGCGGGGTAGAAGTGGGACCCCGAGTTCATAAAGCACGTGGGCGAAACGTTGAATTGAGATCACCAGCACGCACGGATAGGCGAGGATGATTTCCTCAACGCTGCGCGCGGCGGGATCGCCTTGGTAAGCGGCGGTCACGTCGGTTTGAATGATGCGGCGCAACTCCGGAAAACGCCCAAGGGCTTCGGCCGCGAGAGTGGCGGCGCGAGCGGCAGCTTCGGGTTGGCGGGCGAAGCGCAGGCATTTTTCGAGTTCGGCGGTGAGGCGTTGTTCGAGACCGGAGAGGAGCCGGTGGACGTGGGCAGACACGGCGTTTTTCTCGAGCGCAGTTGCTTCGAAATAGCCCGGGAAAAGCAGGTGCATGTAATCGCGGGCGAGCGTGTTGACCGATTCTTGCGCGGGCAAATTCACGCCATCGAGGTGGTTGATGCCCCCATCGGTTTCATACGAGGAGAGCAGGGCGGCGTGGACGGTATCAAGAGACATGGCGGCAGTGCGGCAAGGTTCGGCGGCGCGAGAGGAGGGTCAAAGCCAATTTGGGTCTTTTTGCTTTCGGGGCTTTACAAGGTGCGGGGGATTTCGCTTATTCCGCCTTCCTCTGTTCATTTTTGCTCGGGTGGTGGAATTGGTAGACACACACGTTTGAGGGGCGTGTGCCGTAAGGCGTGCAGGTTCGAGTCCTGTCCCGAGCACCATTTTTAGAGATAGGGTCGAAAGCGATGAAGCCGCATTCCCCTGCGGAAACCGCTTGCCTCTGTCTGAGGCGTGTTTGGACTCTGGCCCGCACAGGCTCTCGCCTTAGCACACAAAGCCAACCACCGCGGACTCAACGTCCGCTTTACCGACAACATGGACGACAACGCGCCCCAGGAGAAATCTCCGCCAGCCGATCTCAACAAACTCGATCTGAGCCAATTGAACGGCTTCAGCTTCGGCACCTCATGGGTGCAGGACAAATCTACGCCCAACGAGCGGCGCAGCCGCGAAGGCGGCGATGATCGTCCGCGGCGTGACAGCGGCGGCGGTGCGCCCGAGCGTCGCGACCGGCGTGCGTTTAATCGTCCTGCGGGAGGCCCCGGTCCTGGCGTACCCAGCGGTCCAGGTGGCGCGGCGCCTGAGCGTCGTGAATTTTCCGGTGAACGTCCTTCTTATCCCCGCGAAGGTCAGGGTGAATATCGTGGTGGCCCGCGCCGCGATGGTCCCGGTGGCGGCGAACGCGGTGGCCGTTTTGGCGGTCGCGGCGAGCCCGTAGATCGCGGTCCTTACGACAGCCCGTATTTCACGGCTACGTTTTACCCGGAAGACACGAGCTTCAGCACGCTTGTCCAGACCATCCGTAAATCGTGCCGCACGATCGAGCTGTTCGAAGTGGCTCGTACCGTGGTGGCGAAGACCGACCGCTTTGTCGTTGTACTCGCGCGCAAACCTGCGCCTGACGCCTCGGCTGCGGCGGGTTTTGTGATTTCCGTGCCGGACGGGTTGCCCTTTGAAAATGAAGAGGCCGCGCTGTCCCACGTGTTGACCAAGCACCTCGGCTCGTTCTTCGACACGGCCGACGTCGTGATCGATCCGCCCAAGGGCAATTTCCAAGTCGTAAACCGCTGCGGCGTGACGGGTGAATTGCTCGGGCCGCCCAACTACCATCTCTACAACCAGCTCGTGCAGCAGCATTACGCGGCAAAGGTCGACCGTATGCCGTTCGAGGCGTTCAAGGCCCGAATCGAAACCGTGCGCGAGCCCGAAGCGATCCAAGCTTGGCTTGAAAAAATGAAGAAGGCCACGCGTTACACGTGGAAACAACCTGCCCCTAAACCCGCCAAGTCCGCCAAGACGGCTGAGGCGGTCGTGGCAGCGGCGAGCGAGACAGCTCCGAGCGAGGTTCCAGCGCCTGAAACCTCCGCGCTCGAAACCGCTGCGGCTGAAACCGCGTCGGTGCCAGCGCCCGAAAACGCGACCGTGGCCGAAGCCGCTCCCGCTCCCGCTCCCGCTTCCGCTCCGGCGGCGGTGGCGTTTGATTCCTTCGACGAAGCCAAGGCTTACTTACTCGCCACCGCGCGTGACAAAGTCATCCGCTCGGTCGAGCAAGCGCGCTTGCACGGCAAAAATCTCGAGCTCTTACCCCCTGGCGAGATTCGTCACGCCGTCGAAGGCTCGCTCGAGCGTCAACGTCGTTTCCCGCTCGATACCGCCAACGCGCTACGTGGTCGTCTGCGCCGCGAACATTTCACGATCTTCAAGAAAGGCTCGAAGGGCGTCAGCTACGTGTGTGCCGTGAAACGGAAATTCCGCGTTCCGGGCCAGACTTTCTCCGACAGCATCGGCTCACTCATTTCGTTTATCGAGGCGAACCCGATGGTGAAAGCCGGCGAGCTTGGTCGCAAATTCCTCAACATTGCTCCCCCGCCGCCCCCCGCGCCGGTGGCCGAAGGTGAGAGCGCTCCCGCGCCCGTTGAGCACGCGCTCACGGTCGAGCAACGCGATAAACTGGCTCGCTTGCAGAGCGATCTGCCTTGGCTCGTGCGCGAAGGTTACGTCACCGAATTTATTGACGGCACGCTCTACGCTCCGCCTGCGATGGTCGAGGCGCGCAAACGCGAGGTTGAAACCGCTGAACACGATCCGGAAAACTTCCCTGAGGCGCCCGCCGCGTCCGCTCAACCTGCGGCCGTCGCAGCTACGGCGAGTGCAAAACCCGTGTCATCTCCGCCTGCAGTTGAAGCTACGCCCGCCGCGGAACCCGCGCCGGTGACGGAAGAACCGAAGTCGGAGCCACCCGCGGCCCCGACGGCGTGATGCAGTCGAGTGGCGCGCTTGTAGGTGCCGCTCAGTTTTTTCTTAGCCCGCGTCGTTGTGACGCGGGCTTTTTGTTTTAGCGCAGACGGATGGTGTGGTGCTCGTCTGCGGTGATGCCGAGGTCGAGGTGGAGCGTGTTGGCGGGAATCCAGGCAGCGATTTTTTCCGGCCACTCGACGGCGAGGCACCAAGGCGGGTTGAGGAAATCTTCGAGCAGCAGCGACTCGATCTGCGCGGAGGTCTCGAGGCGGTACGCGTCGAGGTGCACGAGCGTGCGCGCTGGGCCGCGGTGCACGGTGTAGATGTTGAAGGTGGGGCTTGTAACGTTTTCGGTGATGCCGAAGCCGCGCGCGAGGCCTTGGACGAAAGTAGTTTTGCCGACTCCGAGATCACCGTGCAGCGCAAGAGTGCAGGTTTCCGGGAGGGCGGCGGCGAACTCGGCGGCGATCGCTTGCGAAGCATCGGCGCTCGCGGTGGTGACACCGCCGCGGAGTTTAGCGAAGATGTTCATAGCCGGAAAAAGCGTTGAGACGCAGGGCGCTCGGCGGCAACGCACCGCGATGGGCAAAGCAGCCGATGCGCGTAAGGCGCGTGCGCGGAAAGGCGCGGCGCCAAGCGGCGGCAAAGGCAGTGGCATCGGTGCGGGCCGCCAGGGCAAAGACAAGTTCGTAGTCCTCGCCGTCGGTGAGTGCGGCGCGGAGATCGGCGCCGCGGCGAAGAGGCAACGTCTCGGGGTCGAGAGCGGGGACGGCGCCGCTTGGCGTAAGGGCGTTGAGGTCTTTGGCGAGGCCGTCGCTGACGTCCATCATGGCGCGTACGGCGGGTTGACGCGCGAGCCAGGCGCCTTCGGCCAGACGCGGCGAAAATTTGAAATGATGACCGGACTGTAGGCTACGACCGAGGCTGCCAGTGACGTAGAGCGCGTCACCGCAACGCGCGCCGGTGCGGGTGACCACGCGTGGGCCGGTCGAGGCACCAAGAAGCGTGAGGCTGGCGGCGAGTACGCCATCGGCTTGGGCGATGTCACCGCCGACGATGGGGACGCCATGGCGGCGGGCGCAGGCGGCGAGGCCGCGATAAAAAGCTTCGAGCCAGGTGAGGCTGGTGCTTGGATCGAGGGTGAGTGCGAGGACGGCTGCGGTGGGGCGGCCCCCCATGGCGGCGAGGTCACTTAGGTTGCGCTTGAGTAGTTTGGCGCCAACGGCACGGGGTGGAATTGAGGCGTCGAAGTGGCGTCCGTAAATCACGGGATCGACGGTGATGAGTTGCGGACCGCGCGCGGCGGGGAGCACGGCGCAATCGTCGCCGATGCCGAAGGGGGCGCGGGGTGAGGCATCGCCCAACCAACGCCGAATGGCTACGATGAGTTTTTCTTCGCCGAGCGCTGCGACGGAGTCGGAGGTTTTCCTGGCAAAGGGAGAGCTGAAATTTTTTTTAACCACGACGGACGTGAAGAAATCGGCGAGGTCGGTAGAGGAGCTCACACCGTGACGCCGGAAAGGATAAGCACGATGGTGTTTAAGTTGAAAAGCCCATGCGCGACGATCGTGGTAGCGATGCGGCCGGTGCGTGTATAGGCGAGGGAGAAGACGACGCCGAGGGCGACGAGCGGCACGAAACTAGCGAGATTGCCGTGCAGGGCGCCGAACAGAACGGACGGAATCAGCAGGGCGGCCCAGCGCGGCAGACGCGTGCGCACGTATCGAAAAATGCCGGCCCGAAAAAGGAGTTCTTCGGTGATGGGTGCGATGACGATCGCTAATAAAATCATGAATGCGAGTAAGCCGGGCGATTTGGCGTCGGCGAACATGGCGATGAGATCCTGTTTTTCGGCGGTGACGCCGCACAGTTTGAGCAGAAATTGCCAGATAGCGCTGACAACCATGAGAACGGGCAGTGAAACCAGAAACGTGGCGAGGCCGCTGATCGCGGGGTGGAGTGTCACGGGCGCATCGGGCGTGAGGACGCGTCGCTGCAAGATAAGACGGAAAAAGGCGATGCCGGCCAACATGCCGAATTGAAAACCACCCCCGACGAAGATGAGGCGCTGGGTTGAGGACAGGGTGGCGTGTTTGAGCAGCTGGGTGAGGCCGACTTGGCAGATGAGGCCCCCGATGATCACGCACCAAAGAAACAGTAAAAAATCGGTGAGGGAAATTTCCCAAGTCCCTAGAAGCGGCGGCGAGCGCTCGGCGCGGGCGGCGGGGCTGAGGATAAGTCGCCAAAGTAGCCATGCTCCGCTGAGCAGCAGCGAAAGTTCTAGGCCTACGGCGATCTGGGCGGAGAGGGCGGGCATGTGCGCATGATTGCGCAGGAAAATGGGCGTGCGAGCAAGCTCGCGGGCCTAGCTGATTGATCGCGGGTTGGGGCCGGCACAGTACCGCCGGGCGATCTCGGGCGCGAAACTTTAGAGGATTTTACCTTGAGCGAAGACGATTTTACCGGCGACGAAGGTGGTCTTGACGCGGCCGGTGAGCGTGGCGCCGTGCCATGGGGAATTGCTAGATTTGCTGAATCCGGCCTTGGCGTCGTAGGTCCAGTCTTCGTTGGGATTAAAAAGGCAGAGGTCGGCGGCGGCACCCTCGGCGAGCGTACCGGCGGGCAGGCCGAGGAGCTGGGCAGGGCGGCGCGTCATCAGGTCGATGACGAAGGGCAGCTTGAATTTTTCCTGGCGGAAGAGAATGGCGAGCGTAACGGGGAGCGCGGTTTCGAGGCCGAGGATACCGTTGGGCGCGAAGTCGAATTCTTTGTCTTTTTCGTAGTCGGTGTGCGGGGCGTGGTCGGTGGCAATGATGTCGATCGTACCGTCGCGGAGGCCGGCGATGATGGCGCGCCGGTCTTCTTCGGTGCGTAGCGGTGGGTTCATCTTAAAATGCGTGTCGTAGGTCGCGAGGGATTCGTCGGTGAGGGCGATGTGGTGCGGCGTGGCCTCGGCGGTGATTTTTACGCCGCGGGCCTTGGCGCGACGAATGATGTCGACGGAGTGGCGCGAGGAAATGTGTTGGAGGTGGATGTGCGCGCCGGTGTGTTCGGAGAGAATGGCGTTGCGGGCGACGATGAGGTCTTCGGCGGCGTTGGGCCACCCACGTAGGCCGAGCCTAGTGGACATGACGCCTTCGTTCATGACGGCCCCGACGGTCATGGAGTGATCCTGGCAGTGGTCCATGATCGGCAAATCGAACATCTTGGCGTACTCACAGGCGCGGCGCATGAGTTCGTTGGACTGGACGCAATCGCCGTCGTCGGTGATGGCGACGACGCCGGCGCGTTTGAGGGAGCCGATCGGAGCGAGGGCGTCGCCCTTCATACCGACGGTGATGCAGCCTGTAGGAAGGACGCGGACCACGGCGTCGCGGCGGACGGAGTCGTTGATGAGTTGGATGGTGCCGGCGTTGTCGGCGACAGGAGAGGTGTTGGGCATGCACACCACCGTGGTGAAACCGCCGGCGGCGGCGGCGCGGGAGCCGGTGGCGATGGTTTCTTTGTGCGTCTGGCCGGGTTCGCGGAAGTGGACGTGGACGTCAATCAAGCCGGGGCAGGCAACAAGGCCGGTGGATCGATTTTTTTGGCGCGTTTTTTAGCGGCGGCGGAAAGGGCGGCCACGAATTTACCGTCGGAAATATAGAGTTCACCGACGGTGTCGCGTTTGGCGGCGGGGTCGATGATGCGGGCGTTTTGAATCCAGAAAGTGGACATGGCGGCGGGCGGGTACGGCGTGAAAAGAGCGGACGTTTTAGGCGGTGGCGGGCATCACGGATTCGGGTTGGCCACCGGAGCAGAGGTACAGGACGGCCATGCGGACGGCGATGCCGTTGGTGACTTGTTCGAGGATCACGCTGCGGTCGCCGTCGGCGAGTTCACTGTCGATCTCGACGCCGCGGTTGATGGGGCCGGGGTGCATGATGATGGCTTTCGAATTGAGCCAGCTGGCGCGGGTTTTATTGAGGCCAAACATGCTCGTGTATTCGCCGAGCGAGGGGAAGTGACCGCTGGATTGGCGCTCGTGCTGGATGCGCAGGAGCATGACAACTTCGGCATCGGCGAGGGCGCTGCGCAGATCGTGGGAAACTTTCACTCCCAGCTCGGTGAACCAGTGCGGCACGAGCGTAGACGGGCCGACGAGCGTGACTGCGGCGCCGAGTTTGGTGAGGGCGTGGATGTTGGAGCGAGCGACGCGGCTAAATAGAATGTCGCCAAGGATGACGACCTTCCGGCCCTTTAAGGAGCCGAGGTGTTCGAGCATCGTGAAGGTATCGAGCAGCCCCTGTGTGGGATGCTCATGGGCACCGTCACCGGCGTTGATGACGGGGATGTCGAGAAACTTGGAGAGGTACAGCGGCGAGCCGGCGGCGGCGTGGCGCAAAATGATCATGTCGGCGCCGAGGGCGCGGATATTTTCGGCGGTGTCGCGGAGGGTTTCGCCTTTGGTGGTGCTGGAGCTGGCGCCATCCAGAGAGATGACGTCGGCGCTCAGGCGCTTGGCAGCCATGTCGAAGGCCATGCGGGTGCGCGTGCTGGGCTCAAGGAAGAGGTTGACGATGGTCTTACCGCGAAGAGCGGGGACTTTTTTCACGCTGCGGCCTAGAATTTTTTTGAAGGCCGTAGCGGTGGCGTGGATCTGGCCGATTTCGGCGAGGGAAAGTTCCTCGATGGTGATGAGGTGGCGGCGGGTCCAGGGCATGGGGAAAAATTAAAGGAAAGAAATTACTTCACTGAGGCGGCGGAGCGCACGGTGATGCGGTCGCGGGTCGGGGTGCTTTCGTCGAGGAGTACGACAACTTTTTCGGCGGCGGTGGTGCTAAGGTGGAGCCCGACGTAATCGGCGGCGACGGGCATGAGGTGGTGACCAC
>Ga0214919_10005827_pt1 | contig 17205 bp, 16 predicted proteins | sample LL1503_MetaG_FD_177994 | JGI IMG/M metagenome (GOLD analysis project Ga0214919, IMG submission 177994) | Freshwater microbial communities from Lake Lanier, Atlanta, Georgia, United States - LL-1503 | ecosystem: Environmental > Aquatic > Freshwater > Lake | place: USA: Georgia | collected...
TGTCTCTTTATCAAATTTTGGATCGAGAAGGAAACATCGATACTCGTCACTGCCACCTTTTGGAGGAGTCGGAATATATGAAGGTGTAGCAAGAATTACTTTACTTGAGGATGGTTCTGCCTCCTGAATAGGTGTGCCACTTGCTTGAACACTCTTTAAGGATTTTGCAACGGTTAAAAGTTGGGCATATGTAATTCCACCGATTGCCTGCACTTGAATCTCGGTGCGCTTTAAACCTTTTGCTGCCTTATTAGTAAAGATCACATAGCCACCAACGCGTGCGATATCGGCGGTTGTACATTTATCAGATGCGGCAGGTTTAGTTGGGTCGCAGTAGACGTATAACTTGGCGCTCATCCCATTTATTACTACGTTTTTGAGCTGCTTGGATAAGCCAGGGTCTGAGCATTTAACCCCTGCCTCAGTCTCCATAATCTCTAGGTAGCGCTTTGTGCCACCATACTTTGCATATAACCATTGTTCGGCACTAACACCACAGGTTATTAACTGAAACTTACTTGTAGATAGACCCAGAGTTTTGCTGGGCTTATAGACCGTGTACGTCAGACCTGTTTGAGCATCTGCGTACTTATCACCCGAGCCCATTGCAACCGTCGATATAGGCGCGAGAAACAGCACACAGAGAATAATTGCAATGCTTTTCTTCATCCCTTAATCATAACAAAATCGGCGAAATCAGTAGGATTGAGAGCCTCATGAGATCGAACACAGGATTAGTTAAAAGAGTTTTCGCTCTCTTTACCGAGCGGCGAACATGGGTCAGGCAGATTGCTGTTGCAGGTTTAGCAGGGGCTATCGCCTGGCTAGTCGGTGATTTCCTTGTGAATAATGGTGGCGTCGTCGCCGCGATTGTATGTACTTTATCTATTCGCATCTCTCTGCATAAATCACTGCGTGAGGGCTTTGGACAGATTGTTGGTACAGCTATTGGGGCAAGCGTTGCACTTACTGCGGTAACACTGTTTAACTTTGGATTTATATCAGTTGGTATCACGATTATTATGTGCGCCGTAATTTCGCGCGCCCTTCACTTAGGCGAAGTTGCATCGGTTAACGTTCCGGTGACCGCGCTCATTGTTATCGGTCCAGGTCTATCTGAAAGCACCGCCTTTAATCGATTGGGCTCAACGCTGATAGGTGCAGCAATTGCAATCTTCTTCTCCTATTTCTCTCACCCTAAGACTCCCGTTGGTCGCTCAATCGAACAGATAACAACGGTCAGCGTGAAAGCGGCAGCACTCCTTGCGCTAATGTCTGAAGGTGTTGCAACTGGATACTCCCAAAAAGAGGCCGGCAACTGGTTAGCTAAGGCACGACTGTTAATCGAAGAGATTCCAGCTATTCGTGCGCAATCTGTTGAGGCCCGCGGACATGCACGATGGTTTCCATCGGCTAAAAAAGATGAGGCTGAAGAGATCTATATTCAAGGTATCGCCCTCGAACATACCGTTGTGCAGATTCGTACTATCGCCCGTACATTATTTGATTCAGCGGTAAGCGGTGGTATTGCAGATTCAACTCAAAAAGCAATAGCCGTTGCACTTTCGGCTGCAAGCTATGCCATCTCCTCTAAATTTGACGATGATGGCATCAGTGCCGATGATTCACGTCAGAGTGCAACCACTGATGCACGTGAGGCAAGTTCTGCCCTGGCCGAATCTCTCATTGGCGATGCTAAGGATGCCGATCAAGAACAGATTGTGCGTGGGCTTTCAATGGTTGCAAATATCGATCGAATCGCGGACTCGCTTGATCAAAACTCACCAGCACTGCGAGATGTCATCACACCGGATGAGCCTGCAAAGGATAAGGTCTTGAGAATCTCAGTTCGTGGCCAGCTTGCACGATTAGGAAAGAGAATCTCTAGGCGAGTCAGAAAGATTCTAAGGAAGTAAGGCTTGCTTTACAGAGCCAGTGAGGGATTGCTTGAGCAATAACGGCTAATCTAGGCAAATGGTTTTTGCCCGCTCAGCCCTTGAAACAATTAATGATCTGCGCACAGGCGGTGCAACACCGGCATCACTTGCCGCCGATGCCCTTAATCGAATTGAAGATATTGATGCAACGGGCTATGAGCTCAACTCGATATTAGCCCTTGCACCAAAAAATGATGGCAAGGGCTTTAATCCCGACTCACCCCTTGCAGGTCTGCCGATAGTTATCAAAGATAATATCGAATCTGTTGGTCTTCCTGGCACTGCAGGCTCTACCGCATTACTCGATCATCCAGTACTGCACGATTCACCGTTAGTAGAGCGCTTGCGCGCAGCCGGTGGCAACATCATCGCATCGACAAATTTATCCGAGTGGGCAAATATCCGTTCAACCTCATCAACTAGTGGATGGTCGGCCGTTGGTGGATTAACTGCAAATCCTTGGATTCACAAACACAGCGCCGGTGGCTCTTCATCTGGATCAGGGGCTGCAGTTGCCGCTGGGTTAATTACCTTAGCCGTTGGAACTGAAACCGATGGTTCGATTATCTGCCCAGCCTCCCTTAACGGATGCGTTGGTATTAAGCCAACGGTTGGCCTTGTTCCTACTCAAGGCATTATTCCAATTAGTGCTCATCAAGATTCACCTGGACCAATGGCGCGCTCGGTTAAAGATGCCGCACTCTTATTAGAGATCATGAGCGCTACAACTGGTTTAGTTCAAGCATGTGATGAAAGTAGAGCTTTAAAAATCGGTGTCGTTCGCTCTTGGCTCACTGGCCATAGTGCAACCGATGCGCTATTCGATAGCGCGCTTTCTAAACTATCAAAGGCTGGTGTAACTCTAGTAGAGGTTACACTCAAAGCCCCAGGTGATGATGTCGGCACTGATGAGTATGAGGTTTTATTACATGAGTTATTCGATGAAATGGGCGCCTATTTGAGTAAGCGTGCCGATACATCTCTTCAATCCTTAGCCCACGTTATCGCCTATAACAGTGCACATAAGGAGAGCGAACTTAAATACTTCGCCCAAGAGTTATTTGATAAGGCGATTAAGTTAGGTGGGCGCAATAACGCCTATAAGGCAAAGCGTGCACGCAATTTAGCCTGGGCACAGAGAACACTTGCTAAAGGTTTAACCGATGTCGATATTTTAATTGGTGCAACGTATTCACCGGCATGGGTTAGTACGTTAGGTAAGGGCGATGATTACGGCGATAACAGCTGGATCACAATGGCCCCAGCAATCGCAGGCACACCCATTGCCACGGTTCCTATGGGGATCACCGAAGGCCTGCCCGTTGGTTTAGGCGTTGTAGCAAAGGCTAACGATGAGATCGTTTTAGTTAGCGCCCTAGCTCAGATCGAGCGTGCGCTAGATCTAGGTTTTTTGAAGCCAACTTTTATCAAATAAAACTAACCAAGCTTGGGACATTAGTTATTGAGCTTTGCGTCAAGAAAAGCGTTCACAATTCTTTTAAAGCGTGCAGGCTCCTCGATGTGTGGCATGTGTGAAGATTCAGGAAAGAGCTCCCATACCGATCCTGGAATGCGCCGATGAATCTCCTGCACCATCGCAGGAGTTGCTTCATCGTAGGCTCCGCTAACTATCAATGTTGGAACGTTAATCTTTTTTAGTTCATCATGAATATCCCAAGTCTTGAGCGAGCCAACGACATGGAACTCTGATGGACCATTCATTGTGTGGTAAACCGTTGGATCTAGAGCCATTTGTTCAAAAGATGCAGCCACATCTGGTGGCATTGGTACGCGACATAAGTGGCGCTCATAAAACACGTTGACTGCATTTACATAATCCTCTGACTCTGTGGTTCCATCGGCCTCATGCTTCAAAAGAGTTGCTTGCACTTCTGGTGGCAGTTGATCGCGCAGTTTATTAGCCTCACTAACCCAGAGCCCCATACCCGCCGGAGAGTCACATACGACCAACACTTTGAGCCCACTTGGGCGATGCGTTGCGAATTGCATTCCAAGCATGCCACCCCACGATTGCCCAAGTACTGCATAATCCTTGTCAATGCCCAAATGTTTGACTAGCAAGGTGAGCTCTTCCATAAATAGTTCTGGGCTCCAAAAATCTTTAGGTTTTTCTTGTAAGTGAGTGGAATTTCCGCACCCTATTTGGTCGTAGAGTATTGCTGCACGACCAGATTGAGCGATGATGTCGGCAATTGCAATCAGGTAGTTATGGCCAGCTCCGGGACCACCATGGGCCAAAACAACTGGAGTCTTGCCATTTTTAACATCTCCAACGATGCGATACCACGTTTCACCATGTTGCCATTTCATTGTTGTAACAGACATTGCTACTCCTTAGTCAGTTGTTGGTTGTTATTAAATCTTAAAGGGTGAAGGGCAAGCAGGGATCTTTGGGACCACCATTTTTGCAATAACCGTGCCAGAACTAGGGTGAACGGCTTGTGCGATACCGAGGTTACCTTGTACTGATAAGAAAATAAAGGCGTCTTCTATGGTGAAACCCCAATGTTTAACAAGAAGTTGCGCCGCTTCCTCACAAGCAACTTGAAGGGCCGCGGGTAAATCATTGACTGCAACACCATGGGTAACCCATGAGGAGGCATTCTCAGTAACTGGATAATCTGTGCCAACTCCTTTTATTAACGCAATGGAAATTAAGACATCGCCTGATATCTCAATACCTGTTCCACAGATTTCACCATCACCCATTGATGCATGCATGTCCCCAATTCCTAACAGCGCACCTAGATGTTTGACTGGTAAATGAATCGTTGCACCAATTCCATTGAGATTATTATCGAGGTTGCCACCGTGTTTTCCTGCTGGCATGGTTGGAATCTCGCCTGATTCTGGTGCTACTCCGATCACACCTAACATCGGCGCAGAAGGAAATGAAACCTGTTCATTCATCGTGACTAAACCATTTACAACATCAAAGAAACGGGCATAAGGTTTTTCAATTAAATGTTGTAGTTGACCATTTCCCGGATATGTTCGGGCAACACCACGCAGAGCTGGTTTGATATCGTGAATCGTGACCGAGATGGTGTCACCAGGTTGGGCGCCACGAACATAGATTGGCCCAGTCGCAGGATTGATCTCAGTATCAGGTATTGGCAAGAGCGCATCGATGTCATTGGTAATGGCACCTTTATAACAATCCCACGTTTGGACATGGATGAGTTCACCGGGTGAAACGGTCAGTGCGGGGGAGTGAGATGCGGCAAAAGAGAAGGTATGGTGCTCGCGCGAGAGATAGTGTGCTGCATCACTAAAAGTAGGAGCTTTACTAGTTGATCCCATACCCAACCTTTTCTTCATTTGGTAGTGACTACTTGGCCATATGGTGAGAGCATAATCCCTCATCAGGAATAACCAAGCTCTACCCAATCATTTTGGAGGTAACACGTGCACCGTCGTCCTTTAATTATTAAAGCAGTACTAGCCACTACAGCCTTGCTTGTGTCCGCAATTGTCGGAACAAACGCATCGTTGGCTGCAGATTCGGCACCACTTGCACCATATGATGCTAAGAAAGCTGGCGGAACGGTTACCTTAGTTGCTCAAGCAGCGGCTGGAACTTTAGATCCAAAAGTTAATTACACGGCACAATTCTGGCAGCTCTATCAGGCTTCATACGATGGCCTACTAACTTTTAGCTACGGAACTGGCGCGACAACTTTTAACGTTGTCCCAGATCTTGCAGAAGCACTTCCTGCCGTGAGTAATGGTGGAAAGACATTTACTTTCAAACTCCGCAAGGGAATAAAGTTCTCCGATGGCAAGCCAGTGACTGTTGCCGATGTTAAAGCTTCATTCGAGCGTATTTTTAAAGTCTCATCACCTACTGCTGGCTCTTTCTATAATGGAATTGTCGGCGCCGATGTGTGCTTGAAGACTCCGGCAACATGTAAGTTGGATAAAGGCGTTGTTGTAGATGCTGCCACTAATACTGTTGTCATCAACATTATTGCTCCAGATGATGCAATTCTTTCAAAGTTAGCCGTACCCCACGCAGTTATTAACCCAGCATCGGCACCATCTAAGGATGCAGGAACAACGATAATTCCAACAACGGGTGCATACATGTACAAGTCATATGACCCAAATAAATCACTCGTTATGGTTCGAAACCCTTACTTCAAAGAGTGGAACCACAATGCGCAACCTCAAGGTTACCCAGATCAAATTCTCTTCAAGTTTGGAATAACTCCAACTGCTCAAGTTACCGCCGTTGAAAATAATCAAGCTAACTGGGCATTTGATCCAATCCCGGCAGATCGCTTGAATGAGATTGGAACTAAATATGCTTCACAGGTACACATCAATCCGTTGACAGCGATGTGGTACTTGCCTATGAACGTGAATTTGGCTCCATTCAATAACGTCAAAGCTCGCCAAGCTGTAAATTATGCAATTGACCGTGCAAACATGGTCAAAATCTTTGGCGGCACTCAATTGGCTGCGCCGGTATGTTCATTCTTGCCTCCTAACTTCCCAGGCCACGTTGATTACTGTGGTTACACAAAGGGTGCAACTCCAGCAAAGCCAGCCAAAGCATGGGCTGGCCCTGATCTAGAGCTTGCTAAGAAGCTTGTTAAAGAGTCAGGTACTGCAGGTCAAGCCGTCGGCATCGTTGTATCTGATGATGATGTTAATAAGCAGATGGGTGTTTACTTACAGTCAGTCTTGAATTCAATTGGATACAAGGCAACTGTTAAGCCAATCTCTGGAAATATTCAATTTACCTATATCCAGAACACCAAGAATAAGGTGCAGATCTCAGTGACTCAGTGGTACCAGGATTATCCTGCCGCCTCTGACTTCTTAGATGTACTACTTGGTTGTGCCTCATTTACGCCTAAATCAGATTCATCGATCAACATGGCCGGTTACTGCAATAAGGCACTTGATGTGAAGATGGCGAAAGCTAAGGCTCTTGGTGCAACAGATCCTGTTGCCGCTAACAAGATGTGGGGAGAAATCGACCAAGAAGTTATGGCCGATGCACCTGTAGCTGTTGCATTTACCCCAAAGCAACTGGACTTCATCTCATCTGGAACGAAGAACTACTTGTTCTCACTTCAGTACAAGATGTTCGTTTCTCAGTTGATCGTCAAGTAACGGATATGCATTTAGTAAGTTAATCTAGCTTCATGTCCTTGAAGGAAAGTAGCGAAGCGATCTTCTCCGAATCACCGGGGAAGATCGCTTTGCGTTCTCTGCGCAAAGATAAGCGGGCCAGAATCTCCTTGGCCATACTTGGCGTAATTGTTTTCCTATCGCTCACAGCCCCGCTCTATTCACAGTTCATTGCTCATACCGATCCATTTGAATCCACGCTGGACGCAACAATTATGGTTAATGGCATAACTACTCCCGTTCTAGAGGCATCAACAACAGGTCTTGGACTTGGTATCACGCCCATTGGTCCCACGTGGAACTTAAGCCATTATTTCATCGGTGCCGATAGCCAAGGTCGAGATGTTCTTGCTCGACTTTTTTATGGTGGACGCAGCACACTTTTTATTGGAATTAGCTCTGGCTTGTTGTGTCTTCTTTTGTCGCTGCTCATTGGAATTATCTCGGGCTATTACCGAGGCTGGGTGGATGCAATATTTTCCAGAGTGCTAGATATTATTTGGGCATTTCCAGTTTATCTTTTAGCAATTAGCCTCTCGGTAGTATTGCTTACATCAGGCTTGTCGCTTGGTTTCATTCATATAGGTCCCGGATCATTTGCTCTACCAATTTTTATTATTGGGGTTGTCTATGTTCCTTATATTGCCCGTCCGATACGTGCACAGGTTCTAGGACTAAGAGAAAATGATTTTGTCCGTGCGGCTGTTGGCTCCGGCGCAAAAAATTCCACGATTATTTTCCGTGAAATTCTGCCAAACATTATTCCAAGCTTGATGGTCTTTATTCCAATCATTGTTGCGCTCTCGATGCTTACAGAGTCGGCGCTCTCGTTTTTATCTATCGGTGTTCAACCTCCAGCAGCATCATGGGGAACAATAATCAATGATGGTCTGGGCTTGCTCTATACCCGCCCTATGGTCGGCATCGCACCTGGAATCCTTATCGCACTTACCGCCGCCTCACTCAACCTTTATGGTGATGCCGTTAGAGATGCACTTGATCCTAAATCCCGCGCCAGGGGCGACTAATGCTGGCATTTGTTACCCGTCGAATAAGCGCAATGATCTTTGTGCTCGTATCAATTTCTATTTTAGTTTTCCTCATTTTCTTTGCCACCCCTGGCGTAGACCCGGCTGCGCGAATTGCTGGACGAAATGCAGACCAAGAGACTCTTGCTCAAGTGCGTCATTCATTTGAACTGGATAAGCCACTTCCAATTCGCTACTTGTCCATGATGCGCCATCTCTTTGTGTCACAGGACTTAACCTCATATGTCAATCGTGGAGCAAAAGTAATTCCGCAGTTAACCCAGGCCATTCCTGCAACACTCTCATTAGTTATCGGAGCGGCAATCATCTGGTTGGGACTGGGAATCTTTTTTGGAATTAAAGCAGCGAGCAGTAGGCGAAAGTGGATTGATCCCACAATTGGCTTCTTAGGAATCATTGGAATCTCACTGCCTGTCTATTGGTTAGGTGAAGTGGTTAACCTATTTACTCAGGCCAAGCTGCATAACTCAGTCTTTAGATGGGTGCCCCAACTTGGATATGTCGGGATTACCGATAATCCTTTCCAATGGTTTTTGCACTTACTTTTTCCGTGGCTGACTCTGGCTGTTTTGTACGCCGGTATCTATGTGCGCGTGCTCCGTAATGAAATTCGAATGGTGATGAGTGAGGATTACATAAAGACCGAACGTGCAAAAGGCGCTAGTGAAACACGAATTCTCTATAAGCATGCCACTCGCATGAGCTTAATAACTCTAGTCTCACTTTTTGGTTTGGATTTTGGGTCGCTCGTGGGTGGCTACGCACTATTAACTGAAGTCGTCTTCGGTATCCAGGGTGTGGGCCGTTTAACGTACCAATCGCTCCAAAACTTCGATCTTCCAGTGATTATGGCAACGGTCATGTATGCCTCATTCTTTGTCGTCTTTATGAATGCTTTAGTAGATGTGCTCTATGCCGTTCTAGATCCTCGGGTGCGACGTGTCTGAGAACTTACTCGAAGTGAAAAATCTCCATGTGAGTTTTCAGACTCGACGGGGAATCGTTCGTGCAGTAAATAACCTTTCATTGACGGTGAAAAAGGGTCAAACTCTGGGGATCGTGGGCGAATCAGGCTCTGGAAAGTCAGTCTCAATGAACGCTGTGATGGGTCTTGTGCGCGATTCAAATGCCACCATTTCGGGCGAGGTTTTCTTTAATGGTGAAGATTTACTCAAGAAAAATGATGACGCTATGCGTTCGATCCGTGGCAAAGATATTGCGATGGTCTTTCAAGACCCAATGACGGCCCTGACTCCTGTCTACACAGTGGGCTGGCACATTATTGAGCAGATCCAACTTCACACCGATGTGAGTAAAGCCGCAGCTCGCAAATTAGCTGTCGAGATATTAGATGATGTCGGAATTCCAGATCCTAATCGCCGCATTGATCAATACCCTCATGAGTTTTCAGGCGGCATGCGCCAACGCGCAATCATTGCGATGGCACTTGCCCTAAATCCCTCGCTTCTTATCGCCGATGAGCCAACAACTGCACTAGACGTCACTATTCAAGCTCAAATTTTAGATCTTCTTAAGCGCTTACAAAAGCAACATAACTCATCGATCATCATCATTACACACGATATGGGTGTTGTTTCAGAGATAGCCGACGAAGTCTTGGTGATGTATGCCGGGAGCCCTGTGGAGCGTGCGACTAAGGATTCACTATTTGCAAATCCGCAACACCCCTACACGCAAGGATTAATGAACTCTGTACCACGTTTGAGTCACTCTGTTGCAAATCGCCTAATTGCAATTCCCGGCCAACCTGCATCGCTACTTCATTTACCCGAAGGCTGCGTATTCTCTGATCGATGCTCAAAGGTTCATGATGCATGTATTCAGTCTCCATTATTTACTATCGATGCAACCGGACACGGTGCTGCCTGCTATCTGGCAGGTAGTAAATAATGAACAATCATAAAGTGATTCTTTCGGTGCAAGGGCTTACTAAGAACTATGAATTAGGAACGGCCTTTTCTAAAGGCAGAGATGTAGTCCATGCCGTTGAAAATATTGATCTAGAGGTAATTGAGGGCGAGACTCTTGGCATTGTGGGAGAGTCGGGCTGCGGTAAATCAACACTGGGACGCATGATTGTCCGACTTGAAAAACCGACTGCAGGAGAGATTTTTTTTGAAGGTGAAAATCTCTTACGCCAAAAGAGTCGCAAGCTTCGGCAGTTGCGTATGCGTTTTCAAATGATTTTCCAAGATCCATATGCCTCACTTAACCCTCGTCGCCAAATTGGCAAGATTGTTGAAGAGCCACTTCGAATTCACGGCGTGGGTAAAACCGAGCGCCGAGTTATTGCGCGAGATCTCTTAACGCGCGTGGGATTGGATGAAGATGCATACGAGAAATACCCACACGAGTTTTCAGGTGGCCAGCGCCAGCGTGTTGTAATCGCACGTGCACTTGCCCTTCAACCTCGATTAATAGTTGCCGATGAGCCCGTTTCAGCACTTGATGTTTCGATACAAGCCCAAGTATTGAACTTGTTTAAAGATCTACAAGCTGAGTTTAAGCTGACCTACATTTTTATCGCTCATGATTTAGGCGTTGTTCGCTATGTCTCAGACCGCATCGCCGTAATGTATTTGGGCAAAATTGTTGAGTTAGCCCCTGCCGAAGAGTTATATCAAAACCCTTCCCACCCTTATACAAGGGCTTTGTTATCGGCTAACCCACGCATGGGAAGTGAAGACAAGCGAGAGCGCATTATTCTCAAAGGCGATATTCCAAACCCAATCAATAAGCCAGATGGCTGTGCCTTTAATCCACGATGCCCGAAAGTTCAGGATATTTGTCGCACTAAGTCTCCAGAGTTAATACAGCTTGGTAATCGCCAAGTTGCGTGCCATTTTCCAGAAAACTAAAATAGAAAACCTAAAGGAGCACATTATGGTAACCCCAACCGTCACAATCGGTAAAGAGCAACATATTTGGGCCTATGACGCTGATATGCAACCAGTTGTCACGGTCGACCCTGGAACGGTCATTGAGATTCAAACATGGGATTGCTTTACTGGACAAGTTCAATCAGAGAGTGACACTGTCGCAAATCTAGATATTCATCGTGTTAACTCTGCAACAGGTCCAATCGCTGTTAGGGGAGCAGAGCCAGGAGATTCTCTGTCAGTAACCCTCATTGATATCCGCCCCGAAGAAAAAGGTGCAGCAATGTGTATTCCCGAGTGGGGGCAGTTAATACATAAAGTGCAATCACCTGTCACACGCATCTTCAAAGTCAAGGATGGCATCGTGCATATGAACGAGAATGTTTCGTGGCCTCAACGCCCTATGTTTGGCGTCATTGGTGTTGCACCAGCAAGTGGTTCAATTCCAACTTTTGAAGCAAACCGCCATGGTGGAAATCTAGATAACAACATGAATGGCATTGGTGCAACAGTGCATTTGCCAGTTTTTCAGCCAGGTGGGCAGTTAGCAATTGGAGATATGCATGCATCTATGGGAGATGGTGAGATATCTGGAACAGGTGTTGAAATCGGTGGAACGGCAATCATTCAGGTTAATCTGATCAAGGGTAAGTCTGGTGGCTGGCCAATTACCGAAACCGCAGACTCATGGATTACGCACGGCACAAGCCCTGACAACATAGATGTTGCCCTTCAAAATGCCTGCGAAGAGGCCGCTAAACTTTTAGTTGATGAGTGGGGCTTTACGATTGAAGATGCATTTATATTTTTATCTGTGGCCGGAGATCTCGGTATTGCACAATATTGTCATCCCTCCCCAGGCAGCGTTATTGCAAAGATGCGAGTTCCGAAGACGAAGGCAACACCGCGGCCATTTAAGCTTTAACCGAGTGAAAGAAATCTCTTTTAAGTACTCCCACTGCTATTTCCTAATCAATATTTGATCTAATGGCTTGCGCACTAAATCAGGAACTTCGCAATCATCGGCCGGATAACCAATTGGAAATAAAATGTACGGGCGCTCCGTTACTGGCCGTTCAAATATGTCATTGAGGAATCCCATGGGATTGGGAGTGTGCGTAAGTGTTGCGAGCCCCATTGTGTGCAAGCTCGCAATGAATAACCCACATGCAATTCCTACAGACTCACTAACATAGTAATTCTTCACAAGAGTTCCATCGGCAAGTGGCGTAGATTTCTGCGCAAATGCCACAACGATCCAAGGAACCACATCTAAATAACTCTTATCTGAGTTAGTTCCAATATGGGCTAATGCTTCGCGCCAAGCCAGAGGTAGTCGACCGCCTTCATAATTTTGACGCTCTTCGATCTCTGCGGCCACTCTAATTCGATGTTTAACTTCGGGTTTATTTGTTGCAACGAAAGTCCATGGTTGTTGATGGGCCCCACTGGGGGATGTGTTGGCGGTTAATACCGCCGTTTCAATAACCTCTTCTGGCACTGGCGTATCAGAAAACATCCGAACGCTTCTGCGCCCCTCCATTAACTGATGGAAGTCGTGGCCTCTTTTTAAGCCTTCATCAATTGCAATTCGTTGTGGTTGATAGCGCATACTCAGAGGATAGGTTATTGAAGGCATGTACGGAAGTATGGAGCGATAAAAAATTCGACTTAATTGGCGTTAGCGGGCAGTAACGTAACTCTCTCTGATGCCAACTCTGCGAAATACGTTTTGAATCAAATTGATATGCCCAGCTCTAAAGCCAGCGGCAGAGGAGAGTAAGTAATAGTTCCACATTCTCCTAAATCGCTGATCATAGAGCGGGATCTCATTCCAAAGAGCATTGATGTTCTTGTGCCATTGCATCAATGTCGTGTCATAATCTGGGCCGAAATTCTGAACATCTTCAATAATAAAGCGCTTCTCGGTGGCATGCGCAATTTGAGCAAGAGAGGGAAGAACACCGCCTGGGAAGATGTAGCGATCAAAGAATGGGTCGGGGATCTGCTTTGTAACATTGGAGGAGATTGTGTGATGAAGCATCATTCCGCCCTTAACCAAAAGCTCATCGCACTTGGCAAAGAAAACCTTGAAGTTCTTAGGTCCGACATGTTCCATCATTCCAACTGAGACGATGCGATCATATTGGCCACTTAAGTCCCGATAATCCTGTTGAATAAACTCAATTTGCAGTCCTTGAGATCTCTCACGCGCTAACAAGATTTGGTTCTCGGCAGGGGAGATACCCACTGCGCTCACACCGTAATTTCGAACCGCATGGCGCAAGAAACCACCCCAGCCACTGCCAATATCTAAAATGCGCATTCCAGGTTGCAGCTGCAGTTTGCGACAAATTAAATCAAATTTTGCAAATTGCGCTTGATCAAGCGTCTTAGCCTGTGGCCAATATCCGCACGAGTAGGCCATCTCAGAGTCCAGCATTCTGGTGTAGAGATCATTGCCGATGTTGTAGTGGTGTTTGGCGTTAGTTTCTGCCTTCTTCATTGTCTGGTTATTGCGCAGATAGCTATTGATGCTGTGCCATGCAAGAGATACCGATGGTTTCAGCAAACTTAAGATGTCGATAGTTAATAACTTAGTGAGCATCTCATCGATTGCCTGGCATTCCCACCATCCATCTATATAACTTTCGGCAAGACCCAACTGCTTTTGGGCAATGATTCGATCCCACAACTTCTCGTTGTGCACATGGATTGAAAAGGCTTCACTTCCATTAATTGGAATTCCAGCCTGGTCAAGAAATCGCCGGGCTACATTTTTGCTGGACATCCTCCGATTTTCCTATAAAGCTTTTTAACTTTCAAGCAAATTCACAAAGAAAAATGCGAAAAACTCCCATGGAGTCAGAAAACTCCATAATCCTCGTGCTGACAGAGGACTACTTTGTTTTCTGAGTACCCCACGACTTATTCAACTATGCTGTAAGTATGAACGTGCCAAAGCCACACTGGCAGAAACCACATCTGGGCGAGCATCGATTGCCGGTCTCACTTGTAGTACTTGTGGTGATTGTTTTGCAGTTCTCGCTCCCTAATAATTTATCTTTAAGTTTTCAAAAATGGATCTGCTTATTGGAGTTCGTTATTTTACTCAGCCTCTATGCATTTAGCCCCAAGCGTTTGGGTATACATCATCCACCAACAAGACGTATCGGCTTCATTCTTACTAGCGTTATCACAGTTTCAAATACCGCCTCTGCAGTTAAATTAATTTCAGAGCTCATTTCTGGGGGAATCGGATCGGCGACTCAACTACTTGCATCTGGTGGCTCAATTTGGTTAACAAATGTGGTGATTTTTAGTGTGTGGTATTGGGATTTAGATCGAGGAGGCCCGGGTTCACGGGCTGAGGCTAAGAAAGAGTCGCCAGATTTTCTATTTCCTCAGATGAGTGATCCGTCATTTGCTCCAAAAGATTGGCACCCACAGTTCTTCGACTATCTGTATGTGTCATTTACCAATGCAAGTGCATTTAGCCCAACTGATGTATTGCCGTTGACTAGATGGGCAAAGATGCTGATGTTATTGCAGTCAACAACTTCACTCATCGTTGTTGGCCTAGTCGTGGCCAAAGCTGTCAATATCCTTCACTGAGGTAAGATTATGAATAGGGGTCCATTATGAAGTTCTTTTGGCAGAAAAATTCGCCTCTACAACAGGCCACGCTATCTGGCATCGTTGCATCTGAGAACATTGATGACTACACATATAACGTTGTGGGCGAATCCTTTCGACACGATCACTTAGTGCAGTTAGCTCAAAACCATAAGGCTATTGATGTGGGTTCGATCTTCACATCTGCGACGTTGAAATTAGAGCCAGAGAATGTATTCGATCCAACGGCGGTGATGGTTATCGTAGAAGGACTTCACGTTGGCTATATTGCAAAATCGCAATCAACTGAAATAACTGCCAACATTAAAAAGTTGAATACGACAGAGATAGAAGTGCCTGCGCATTTAGGTTGGGATACTGAAAATCCCCAGCCATATATTGGCGTGCAACTCATGCTGGGAGATCTATATCCAATGAACTAGGTAGGTGTTGCAGGTGGAGCGGCAATCGCCGAAGGCACAATGAGCTCGGGTTTCTTTGGCTCATCCTCTGCCAAATCTTTTAAAACCTTATTGACGGTCGTTATAACGCTAGCCAGACCACTCTCTGCAGCATTAATGGCTTGTGCTAAGAATCTATTGAACTCTCGCCCAACGCTTTGGTCAAATAAAATCCCCGATGTTTTCTGGCGATTGCCTACGTGAAAAATATAATCGCTCTCATCATCTGATGTAGCAGCACCGTTCCACTTAGCAAAGGCCCACTCTTTAGTGTTAAAAGTTCCATTAAACATTAAGCGCTCGGTACTCAATAAAACTTCGCCCACCTCTTTATAAGCCTGAATCGCATCCCCTGGTACAAATGATCCGCGCATTGCTCCCACTCGATATCGAATCCCGGCAACAAGGGGAATACTCAACCCCTGACTGCCTCCTACATACTGACCTGGAGTCCTGCCAGCTTCGTGATACTGACCCTGACCAACCCAAATAACAATCTCGCCACGCTTTTGCACCGTTAAATTAGAGACTGCATCATCACCTTTGATTGCACTCTCAAATGCGCTCTTGATTTTGTTAAAGATCTCAATGTCATGAGCCCACTTGGCATGCTCAAACTCGTACCCACTGATCGCATCTTTAAATGCGCGCTTGGCCTTTCGATCTGCCCAAAACCCCATGGCCCCATCCTGCCCTAAACCCCCGACAAAGACACTTACTTGCTCAATCAACACAAAAGCCCCACAGAGATTAATCTGTAGGGCCCTTGCTCTGTAACTCGATTTAACGAGCGCACACTGACGATGTACCTAAATGTTATCACTACATTTCTATCCACAGTCAGAATATTTCCTGACTCGTAGGGATCTTAAATCACCTAGGTTCCTGCATGCGTACCGCTGTAGCTCAGAGGATAGAGCAGCGCACCGACGATGTTGCAGGTCGCGGGTTCGATCCCCGCCAGCGGTGCGCACTCTAAGTAGCCCCTCAGTTAGTCGCGAGGGGCTACTTTTATTTTCCACCCTCAGCCACAGACAATGTCAGTTACTGAGAGTAGTTTGATTACATGTTCGAGACTCTCCTCTTAGCCCTCCTGATATTCCTATTCCTTAACCGCAGCAAGCGGCGCAAAAAACCCCGCGGCCTAGATGCCGAACTCAAGGAGCTCATCGAAAACTCCAACGATGCAACGGGGATCGGCCTTGAGATTAAAGGCTTTCTCCTTGATCTAATCAACGATGAGAAGAACGATGCCGAGAAGTTCTCCGATGCACGCCTTGCCCAGGCCCAACGCATCATCGATCGCGCAGGCCCTGGCGCTATGTATTGGATGACCGATATAGCGGCCCAGTTTGCATTTCTAGCAGCGGCTCAAATAAATGGAATACCAACAAATGTCAACGCCGAGCTGCCAGATGCTGCAACACCGGAGGATATTGTGCGCATCGTCGTGCGCCCCTAAAAACTACTGCTTAAGTAGGAATCAGGGTATTAGCAAATATCTGCCATGCCAGTGCAGATTTAGCGATCAGCGATAATGTGATGTAGGTGCGCTCTCCACGGATGTAATCACTCCACTTTCCAACCCTCTTGTACTGCAACCACTGCACAAGGGCAAATGAGTTAAAGAATACAAAGATTGTAAAGACGATTCCGTAGACAAAGGCCGGGGCAGATGTATCACTCACGCCACCGATTGAAAATATATAGAACAAAAGCACTAGCCATGGAACAAGACCTGAGATGCAGCCAAAGATAAATGGCAGCCATCCACCGTTTCCTGGAGTCTCATACTTTTCCTGCAGCCAGCCAAATAAAATCATCGATGCATTAACACCGAAGATAGAGATAATCGCTGAAATCTCGGCGACACCTGTGACCTGTGCGATTAAAACAATCATTACAGAGGAGCTAATCGCATACTCGACCCAGCGGAAGTAGTTTCTCTGGGCTGCAATTCCTGCGCTATAGCGGCCAAAGAACTGCGGGCTTGCAACGATAAAGTGCGCCAGCGCCGATAGCCCCAAGAAGATCGCAACCGTTAAACCAACGGGTGTAGAAAATAAAACCACAGGGGGTG
>Ga0214919_10005828_pt1 | contig 17205 bp, 10 predicted proteins | sample LL1503_MetaG_FD_177994 | JGI IMG/M metagenome (GOLD analysis project Ga0214919, IMG submission 177994) | Freshwater microbial communities from Lake Lanier, Atlanta, Georgia, United States - LL-1503 | ecosystem: Environmental > Aquatic > Freshwater > Lake | place: USA: Georgia | collected...
AAGCAATACGAATCCACCAATAGCAAATCCGGATATTGTAATTGCAATGCCAGGATCAACCACTACCACCAATGTGTTAGCGAATGATAAAGCGTCAAATGTGGGTGGAAGTTTGGTTCCATCAACAGTGGCCATTACAGTTGCACCAACACGAGGTACAGCAACGGTAAATGCAGATGGAACAATCAACTATACACCAGCACCAGGTTTTGTAGGCACAGATAGTTTAACGTATAGGGTTTGTGATAACAGCACGCCAGCATTGTGTACTACTGCAAAAGTGTACTTTACCGTACCAGCAGCTAATGCAAAACCTATAACAATTGCATCTGATGATTATGGCAGCACTACTACAGGTTCTGCAATAACAGGAAGTTTATTAAATAATGACCGCAACAGCGCAGGTGCCGCATTAACCGTAACGGGTAATGGTACACTTCCAGCAACTACAGGAACAATTGTTATAAAGAGTGATGGTACATATACATTTACACCTGCACCTGGCTTTACAGGAGCAATAGATATTCCGTATACGGTTTGTACTAGCACATTACCACCTGCATGTGCGCAAGCTACTTTACACATATTAGTGAGTCCTGCACCACCTGCAGCACCTACACCAATTGGTGGAACTTATATAGCATTAGCACCGGGTAACCCTGCAAATATTGCTGGTTCAGTAACCAATTTACCAGCGGGCACAAAGGCGCAATACTGCGATGTGAATGGGTTAAGTTGTACCACAGTTGCGCCAGCATTACCAACTAAACCTGGTATTTATGTATGGTGTGTGAAGAGCTTAGACACGCTTACAGGTTTAACAAGTACGCCATGTAAGTACGATACGATTCGCATTTTACCTCCAGCACCAATACCTGCCAATGGAACATATATTGTTGGCGGTAGCAAAAACCCATCGAATATTGGTGGATTAGTTAGTGGAGTTATTGCGGGAAGCAAACCACAATGGTGCGATGTAAATGGATTGAATTGTAGCATGGTTGCTCCAGCCTTACCAACAGTACCAGGTGTGTATGTATGGTGTGTGAAAGCGGTAGATACTTTGAGTGGATTAACTAGTACGCCATGTAAATACGATACAGTAACCATTGTTCCTGTAACAGCAGCAATGGCCATTACCAAAGTAGCAACCAAACCAGTATTAAATAGTGATGGAACGTTTACGCTAGAGTACAGCATTGCGGCATCGAATTTAAGAGCGGAAACTTTGGATAGTGTACAAGTAGCAGATAATCTACGCAATGTATTCTTTAGCCCTATGACCTATAATGTGTTGAGTTTGAAAGTGGGCAGTAAGTTCACTAGCAACACACTCTTTGATGGCAATACACAGACCAATACATTGGGTGTACCAAGTAGATTAGGTGCTAACCAAACAGATACTATTAAAATTCTAGTAAAAGTGAGTCCTAATGGTTATTCAGGGCCTGTAAACAATACAGCGTCAATGAGTGCTATATCTCCTTTATCAGGATTAATTGGAACGGTATTATCGAATGACCCTAACAACACAACAGGTTCTGGAAACAGCAAACCAACCTTATCAATAATACCTAAACTAGACATCTTTATACCTACTGGATTCTCTCCAAACAAAGATGGTGTGAATGATAAGTTTGTGATCATACATCCTTATAACACGAGCATCAATTTCCAAGTATATAACAGATGGGGTAATATAGTTTATACCAATCCAAACTATAATAACGAATGGGATGGAAAAGGTGTGGGTAATTTCTTAGGACAAGACCTACCAGATGGAACTTACTACTATGTTGTTAAAGCGATGGACAACACCGGTGGACAAGTACAAAACTTTGTAGGCTTCTTAACCTTAAAACGATAATTCACTCCCCCCAATAAACAACGAAAATCGAGATGCTCAATTTGAGCATCTCAGATTTTCAAATCAAAAAAATAATATAACATGAAAAATAAATCAGTGAAAATAGTATTGAGTTTGTGCTTTATGCTATTGGTTTTTTTAAGCAAGGTTGTAGCGCAAACAGAGCCGATGTATTCGCAGTATATGTTTAACATGTTAAACGTAAATCCGGCCTATGCAGGAAGTCGTGCAGTACCTAGTATGACCGCTTTATTTAGAAATCAATGGGTAGGTATTCCAGGAGCACCTCAAACAAGTTCTATTTCATTAGATATGCCTTTAAACGACGACAAAGTTGGATTAGGTATTCAGTTGTATGACGATCGTTTGGGTATTGAACACACTACAGGTTTCCAAGTTAATTATGCTTATAGAATTCATATAAGTGACGAAGGCGTTTTGGCAATGGGCATTAGAGCGGGCTTATTAAATTACCGCGCTAATTTTTCGGAAGTAACTACTTTTCAAACGAATGATCCTGCGTTTTATCAAAATGTGAATGGCTTTTTACCAGCAGCAGGCGCGGGTATTTATTATACTACAGACAAGTTTTATGTAGGATTAAGTGTCCCTTCATTATTACAAACAAAATTGAACGCGAAGCAACAAGCAGATGTTGGCGAAACTAAATTTAGCAACTTACATTTTTTTGCAACAGCGGGTACTGTTTTTGATATGAGTGAGAATGTAAAATTAAAGCCATCTATACTAATGAAGTCGGTAAGTGGTGCACCATTAGAATATGATTTTAACTGTAATGTTTGGTTACAAAATAAGATTGGTGTAGGCGCTTCATACAGAACAGGCGATGCGGTTGTGGGCATGTTAGAATGGCAAATAAATGACCAATTACGTTTTGGTTATGGCTATGATTATACAACTTCAAAATTAAACGCGTATAACCAAGGCACGCATGAGGTAATGCTACGATATGAATTTGGATCTGGAAGGTCATCGTTTATTTCACCAAGATATTTTTAAAATTATGCGAATTAAAATTTCTACTATAGTAACTGTGTTATTGTTTTTACAAAGCTTTAATACAGGCGCACAATCTTCAAAAGACAAGTATGCTTATTTGCGTATTGCAGCCGACAAAGAAATGAACGCTTTGCGCTATAGATATGCAATACCTTATTACCGTGCCTATTTGCAAAGAACAAAATCAAATGATGCAGCAATAGTGCAATTGATTGGAGATGCTTATTTTAAGATGCGCCGTAGTGATAGTGCTATTTTGATTTACAATTCATTGCCAGAAAAATCAGTACTAATAAAGGAGCGATTAGCGGAGTTGTATGCAACAGAAAAGAACTATGCAACTGCCATAAAAATATACCAGGATTTGATTACGCAAAATGCGGGATCTGAAAGAAATAAATATTACCAAGAAAGGGTACAAGGCTTTAGTAAAGTAAATATTTACTTAAGAGATTCGATAGATTGGTCTTTACAGTATTTGTCTATTAATTCTTCGGCACATGAGTTTAGTCCTTTTATGTACAAAGAGGGATTGGCTTTTGTATCGAATAGAGATAGGGGAACACTAACACCAAAATCTTATACATGGGATGGGCGTGGTTTTGAGGATATTTATTGGGTGGCAAAAAGAGCAAATTTATTTGAGATTGACCCAGCTATAATTAAGAAACAATCAGAGCGGAAAGGCTTAAACTATTCAATAGATTTTACGCCACAAACGAGTAATGACAATAATACCCTTGCAAAAAGAATATTGTTAAGCAAGGCAGATACGCTTTTAGTGAAGGTTCCATTATTTGAGAACTTATTGCAGTTTAATGGACATACAGGACCTCTAACAATTAGTGAAGATGGTAACACTATTTATTTTACTAAGAATAAATTCAAGGAAGTAAAGGGGATTCATTTATTAGAAATATGTTCTTCTACAAAAACCTCAATTGGTTGGGGAAATGTAAAAGTATTATCCTTTAATGATCCTATTGCATCAAGTTATCATCCAGCTATTAATGCTGCAGGCACTGTGTTGTATTTTTCAAGCGACAGGGCAGGTGGTTATGGTGGTGCAGATTTGTATAAAGCAGAAAAAATTACAGACTCAACTTGGTCTGCGCCAGTTAATTTAGGCCCAAGTGTTAACACGCAAGGCAATGAAGTTTTTCCTACAGTAAAAGGCAATGATTTAATATTTAGTTCTGATGGATGGTCTGGTATGGGTGGACTAGATTTATTTCAAGTATCCTTGACAAAACTAAATGCCAAACCAAAGAATTTTGGATACCCTGTAAATAGTAGTGCAGATGATTTTGGATTTGTGATGAGCGCCGATGAGCAAGAAGGTTATTTAAGTTCTAATAGATACGGCACCGATGATGTGTTTGGATTTAAATATGCAATAATTGAATCTATTATGAAGGGAGTGTTGTTAGATGCAAAAACCAAGCGAGTTATACCATCAATAAAACTATATAGATATGGACAAGACGACAATGGCAATCGTTATATTATAGATAGCACAATAACTAATGAAATGGGTTATTATGAGTTTAAGGTGCGCCCTAATCAAATATATAAGTTAGAAACGATTAAGCCATTTGATTATATTCCAGATAGCCTTAAAGCTGCTGCAAATAATGAAACGGTGGTTAATAATGGATATTGGTATTTACAAAGAAAAACGCCAATAGAAGAGGAGTCAAAAGGGCAAGACTTGGCTAATAAAAAAGACGCTAATGATTGGCTGAACGAATTAAAAAATGCAGCGGTTCATTATTATACAGTGTATCATCATTTTGATAAAGCAGCATATAGGCAAGCCGACGAAAAAACGGTGCAGCAAGTTATAGCAGAATTAAAAGCGAACCCAGATTATTGGTTGCAAGTTGTATCTGCAACAGATTGTATGGGTAGTATGGATTATAATATCAATTTGAGTTCAAGAAGAGCTCAGCATATATTTAATCAATTACCAAAAGAGCTACAAGCACATACACGTTTGAGTTGGGTAAGTAAAACCGAATTAAGACTTCCTTGTTTAGAAGATAATGCATTTAATAAAGCCGAACAAGAAACCAATCGTTACACTTATTTATTTGTAACAAAAGTTGCTATACCAAATGGCGCAAATATGGCGCCAGGCTCTTCTAAAACGCCAAAATTATTATTGAAAGGGACTAGTGCTCAAGAAGTAATTGATTTTTCTAAGGCGTTTAATATTGAAGTGCCAAATACAAAGACTAATAAATAAACTGATGAGATTATTTATAGCAATTTTTTTGGTTTTATTTTTATTAAGTATTGTATTTAATATGTGGGGATTTTAATGTTTAACTAATTTTTCTGATGAAATTTTTATTTAATTGGTTACAACGAAAAACAAAAGAGTATGCTTCATCTGGCATTAGCTATAGTTTAGAAGCGAAACTTAGTTTTGAAACCAATTTTTTTGTTCATTACGAAAAAGAGCAACGGTCGCCTATTATAAGAGAATTCAATGGAAACACTTGGCATGAAGATGTGATATATCCTATTGGGCATTGTTTTAAAATTAAAATATTTGTGCGCAATGTTCATGAGTTAAAAGGCGAAACAGTAACACTTTCTATTTATAAATATAATGAAGAGGAATCGCTTGTTACAAAAACATTTAAAGTGCCAAAGAATATAGCATCTGCTACATGGTTTGAATTGCAATATATGGTGTAGAGCAATAAAAATTTTTACCAAGTATATCTTATTAATAAGATATACTTGGTAAAATATAATTTTATTTTTTTGTGCCAATTGCTGCTGTTAAGTATTAAGTTTTCCAGAAATATTTTTTCTTAACAAAAAATAAGGTTATCAAAGCAACAAGACCTGTATAAATAATACCTTTTAAAAACCCACTGAAAGCGTTAGCATTTAATAAATTAAAATAATAATTTAATCCACTTAAATGCAAGATAGGCGTAATAAGTAAGCTTCCTGAAACATAAGCCACCATTGGATTCTTGCCGATTTTTGCCAGAAAATTAATGGGCACTTTTAGTACTTCTTTGTTTTCTAAAATAATAAAAGCATATAATAGTAAAAAGGCTAACCCCGATGTTACAAAGTAGTAACTATAAGTTGAATGGTCTTTTTTAATACCACCTTCATAAGCTTCAAAAATTAATCCTAATAGCAATAAATAACTTCCTGCTTGTATAAAATAATTAGATGCGTTATTTACATTATTCAGCTTTCTATTAATTGAAACAATGGCAACGATTAAAATAATTGAGCCAATTAAATTGACAAGCAAATAGCGTTGAAATAATCCAATAAGATTTACAACTATTATTGACACTAATAAAAGAGCCAGCAAGATTGTTTTGTTTTTATCTGATGTATTATTTTTTTCTGGTTCTCTACTATATGCTTGTATCCATTCTCCAGCAATTGTTCCAGGGATTACAATAAATAAATACTTGAGATAATAAAAACTGTATAAACCGTTTATTGGGGTAAAATTGTACAGTTCATGTTGCCAACTGATATTGTTAGTATTACTTAAAAATATACCCATTACAATAGGTAGTACTAGCAAGCGATGAATAGGATTATTCTTTGTAAAAATCCATATAATAGAAGCAAATACAGCCATGTTTGCAAGTACTACAATAATAATATCCATTCTTGTTATTTTAAATCCTGAACCATCTTTAAAATGAAATTGCCAAAGCATTATTGCTGCTATTATTAAGGAACATAATTTTAATCCAACACTTATTTTGTTGTTTATTGCAAATGGCCATTTTACAAGTAATACATGCAATAAAATAAAGCCTAGAATGCCAAATAAATACACCATATTATTTTCACTACCATACATATAGTCTTTAACATGGTCTAAAAAAATGGCAAAGAAGCAAAGCAATAATCCTCTTTTTGCAATTAACCAAGCGGTATTGTACCATGGCTGATCTTTTAATTTATTTTCAAACGATAATGGAATGGCAGCGCCCATTGAAAATAAAAAAAATGGAAAAACCAAGTCAACCCATGTAATGCCTGGAAGATCAGGATGAAATATATGATTGGGCGGCGGTACTTGTGCATGATACATCCATGCAGGCAATACATTTCCAAACGCAATACTTCCAGATAAAACCATTCCTAAAATTGCCAAACCACGCAAAGCGTCTAAACTTTCATTTCTTTTCTGCATCATATTTTATTGAATTCTTTTTATATAGGAGCTATAAAATTGATTAAAAAGGTAAGATAAAATATATTTCTAGTTATTAAAATATTTTAATAAGTTTGTTTAGTTCTTTATTAAATTAAATAAATGATACAATTGTGCCAATAAACCCAACTAATAAAAGGAATCCAATCTACTGGGTTCCGTCTACTTGGTTTGCTATGGGGCTACCATTTGTTGCGCTTGCAGCAGCTAGTTCTATCATGTATAAAAACATGGGCATTTCTGATTCGCAAATTGCTTTTTGGACATCCTTAATTATGTTACCCTGGACTATAAAGCCTTTATGGGGGCCTTTTTTAGAAATGTTTAAAACGAAAAAGTTTTTTGTTTACAGCACTCAAATTTTTACAGGTTGTGTTTTTGGTTTGATTGCATTAACCCTTCATTTAAACCATTTTTTTGCTTTTTCTATAGCACTATTTGCCATCATTGCGTTTAGTGGTGCTACCCATGATACAGCTGCCGATGGTGTTTATTTAAATGAGCTAAGCCCTAAAATGCAGGCTACTTATGTTGGATGGCAGGGCGCGTTTTATAATATTGCAAAAATATTTTCTGGTGGAATTTTGGTGTACTTGGCAGGTGAGCTAGAAAAAAAACAAGGTGTTGCTACTGCTTGGATGGTGGTTATGTTTTTATATGGAGTGATGATGGTCATTTTAGGTTTATACAATAGAACGGTGCTTCCTGATAATGAAAACAATACCCAACCACAAAATTTAAAAGAAGGTCTTGCCATTTTAAAAGACGTAATTATTACTTTTTTCCAGAAAAAAAATATTTGGTATAGCCTTTGTTTTATTGTGTTCTATCGTTTTGCTGAAGGACAAGCAATTAAAATCACACCATTATTTTTTAAAGCAGCAAGATCCGAAGGTGGATTAGGATTAACCACTTCTCAAATAGGCCTTTTATATGGTGTATTTGGTTCATTGGCTTTTGTGATTGGTTCTATTGCGGCAGGTTATTTTATTTCAAATAAAGGATTAACCAGAAAATCATTATTAATATTATGTAGCTTTTTTAATATCCCTTTTTTAGCCTATGCTTATTTGGCAGTATATATACCAGATAATTTAATGGTGATAGGCATAGCCGTTGCGGTGGAATACTTTGGTTATGGATTTGGTTTTATTGGGTTGATACTTTTTATCATGCAAAACATGGCGCCCGGAAAATATAAAATGGCGCATTATGCATTTGGAAGTGGATTGATGAATTTAGGTTTCATGGTGCCTTCTATGATTAGTGGTTTTGTTAGCGACTATTTAGGATATAAAGATTTTTTTATTTGGGTACTTATTTCAACCATCCCAGCATTTATCATTACTTGGCTTGTTCCGCTAAAAGCACCTGACTTGGAAGGCACATAATTAATTTAGTTTATTTATAGTTTCATGATTATTTAATTCCAAAAAATTTATGTTATTAACCGGCACATTTATAGATGAAATAAGTCATGATATTCCACATCAAAATTGGGGAGCAGTTGAGTGGGAAAATGATTTTAAACACATGAAAGCCGCAGGCATAGATACGGTTATTGTTATTCGGTGTGGCTATAGAAATTTTATTACTTATCCCTCTAAATATTTAATAGATAAACACAACTGTTATACGCCTCCAATTGATTTGATTGATTTGTTTTTAACGCTTGCCGAAAAAAACGAAATGCAGCTTTATTTTGGTTTGTATGATAGTGGAAAATATTGGGACACAGGCAATTTGACTTTTGAAATTGATGCCAATAGATTTGTTATTGATGAGGTTTGGAATTTATATGGCCACAGAAAAGCATTTAAGGGTTGGTATTTAAGTACTGAAATTAGTAGAAAAACAAAAGGTGCAATAGAGGCCTTTAGTGGCTTAGGTAAAATGTGTAAGGATATTAGTAGTAATCTACCTGTTTTTATTTCTCCCTGGATTGATGGTAAAAAAGCAGTGATGACCGCTTCTGGTAATTTATCAAAAACAGATGCTATTTCATTAAAGGAACACGAAAACGAATGGAATGAAATATTTGATGGCATTCACCAATCTATTGATGCAGTTGCCTTTCAAGATGGTCATATTGAATACCACGAACTAGATAGCTTTTTTCAAATAAATAAATTATTAGCCGATAAATACCAGTTACAATGTTGGACAAATGCAGAATCTTTTGATAGAGATATGCCCATTAAATTTTTACCTATCAAATTCGAAAAATTAAAATTAAAACTAGAAGCAGCGGCTCGAGCAGGTTACGACAAGGCAATTACTTTTGAGTTTTCGCATTTTATGAGCCCGCAGTCTGCGTATGTTCAAGCGCATCATTTATACAATCGATATATAGAATTTAAAAATCAACTGATCTAAAAATGAAATTTCTTTTAATAATAGTTTCCATTTTTAATTTGGCAATTATTGGGTATTCGCAAGATAAAAATCCAATTGTAGTTAAAGGAACATGGATTACTAGTTCGGCTAGTGTTGCAATGTATTCAAAACAAAATGTAATTGAAACGGTTGAGAATTGTAAAAAAAATGGCCTTACCGATATATTCGTTGTGGTTTGGAATGATGGTGTAACAATGTATCCTAGCCCATTGGTAAAATCTTATACGGGTATTTTACAAGACACGAATTTTAAAAATTTCGATCCATTATTGGCTTTTGTTGAACAAGGCCATAAGCTTGGCTTACGAGTACATGCTTGGTTTGAATTTGGATTTTCATACGCTTACAAAGACAGTAGTAAAAATAAATGGCTAGAAAAATATCCTGATTGGGTAGGTAGAAATAGTAAAGGAGAATTGTTGAAAAAAAACGGATTCTTTTGGTGGAATGCAATGAATCCAGCTGTTCAATCATTTATAAAAAAATTAGTGCTTGAAGTAGTTAATAAATATCAAGTAGACGGCATTCAAGGAGACGATAGACTTCCTGCAATGCCATCAGAAGGTGGATACGATGCCCTTACTATTAAAATGTATCAAACAGAAAACCAAGGAAACCAACCACCATCCGATACAAAAAATGCAGCATGGATTAATTGGCGGGCAAATAAATTAAATGATTTTGCAAAGAATTTATATAGTAGTGTAAAAAAAATAAATCCAAACTGTTTGGTTACTTGGGCGCCTAGTATTTATCCATGGAGTAAAGAACAGTATTTGCAAGATTGGCCAACCTGGTTAAAAAATGGTTATGCCGATTTAATTATTCCACAAGTGTATAGGTATAAATTAGACAGTTATTCGCAAACACTAAAAGCCATTGCTAATCATGTGCCAAGTAATTTGAAACATAAAATATTTCCGGGTATTTTAACTTCTTTGGGAGATGGTTATAGAGCAGATAGTTTAATGATTCAACAAATGATTTCCCTAAATAGACAAGAAGGTTATAACGGAGAGGTTTTATTTTATTATCAAACAATAAAGGAATCAAAAACGCCAATTTATAAAAACAACTAAATATGTATAAAACCTATCTTAAAAAAGGTCTGCACCTGCTGCTGTTTGTACTTTTAATTAGCTGTAGTAAAAACACTAATGGCGGATCAACAACGCCAATAAATCCTGTAACACCTCCAACTGTTGCGGTACCTAAATTAATGACCCTTCCTAATGGCTGGAAATTATCAAGCACGCTTTCGGCAAATTTTCCTAGTGGCATTGAATTATATTATTACGATAGTATTTATGCCGGAAGAAAAACAAAAATGTTTTGTTTAGCTTATGATAGCAAAACTACTAGTATAGAGTTTAAGCCAACAATATCAAGCGTTGCTAAAAAGCCTAGTGATTTTTTTAAAGAGGAAACGGGTGTTGTATATGCAGCAATAAATGGCGGATATTTTGGCGTAAACCAATCGTATAGTTTGGTAAAGTACAACGGCGCTGTTTTATCGCCCAATATAAAAGTGTTAAACAGAACGTATAATGGTGCAAGCACAGCATATTATGCAACAAGGGCTGCATTTGGGGTTACATCAACAGGTGCTTATGAAGCTGCTTGGGTGTATCATGTAGGAACTACTAACGATTTGATTTATTCGTATCCTAAACCAAATGCAAATGTTGAAGGTAAAGCGCCTATGGATTTACCAACAGAAATATTTCCAGTTGGTGGTTCCGTTTGGAATACACAGTCTGCTATTGGTGGGTCACCAATGCTTATAAAAAATGGAAAAGTGAATATCACTGATACTGCCGAAATGATTAGTATCAACAATACTACTTCCCGACCAAGAACTGCAATAGGTTATACACCTTCAAATTTAGTTTTGTTATTTGCTATTGAAGGAGATAATACTTTAAACGGAACAGACGGCATGAATTTAGCTGAGTTAACTACAGTTATGCAATCCTTTGGATGTGTAGACGCCATTAACTTAGATGGTGGTGGATCTACTAGTATGGTTGTAGCCAATCAACTATTAGTTCGTCCAGGAGACAATGGTGTAGAGCGTCCTGTTGTTTCTGCAGTGCTTATAAAAAAGAAATAGCGCAACTAATTATAGTTTTATCGCTTTATTCTGAAGACCTATATGGTTAATAGGAATTGAAAATGGATCACAATATTTTTGTATTAATACCGATACCTCTTTACGAGTTAAATCCCTATTGCCATATTGCTCAGTAATTTGCAAATAGTTCTTTTTAGGATTAATAGCAATGAAACTTTGTTGAATTTTTTTAATATCAGCTAAGGTTACATTATTATTTAATGCGGGTAATTTTATTTGACTGATAAATGCCAATAAGTTTTTTGCCAACTCCTTGCTATTGCAAATACTATCCGGATAAAAATACATTTTGTTTGCCCATCCTTCTTTTTTACCAACACCCCTTAATATTCCAGTTGCGCCAATTTTTTGGATATCGGCAAATGCAGTATCTGTTGGTAATACATCTACATAAGGCATTAAAAAGCCTTTTTGTTTTAATAAAATTGCTTGAACTTCTCTAACCGCAACTGATCTTGGTTCTTTGTTTTGTTGAACAGATAATGCTGCAAGAATGCCAGCCGCTTGACCTGTTAAAAGCACACATGGTTGAAGTCTGGTACTACCATTGGCAAGGTTTGAAACAGAGATGCCTTTTTCACAAACAACAAGTCCGTTTAATTTATTTGGAATTAATGATCCTAATGGAATATTAAAAGAATTAACTGCCGGAAATTGAATGCTTGGTGTTAATTTATTTTTTCCATGATGGTGGTCTACTGGGTAATCACCAACAGCAATGCCTGTTCTATACAAAGCTTGTGGTTGATTAAATGTTTGGTTCATGTGTGGCAAACTAAATCGAACAATACCTTTTAATCTCCTGCCTTCTCTATGATAGGGCATTAATGCTAAATGGTCTTTTGTAGGAAACTGTGTGGTATCTAGTCCAATATTTTTAAATCCTAAAACCTGTTGAATATAATATACAAATGCTAGTGTTTGTTTTTTAGCAGGGGTATAAAAACTAGGTCGATCTATTGGTTTTAAATGAATGCCATTTATATAATAATCATTTCCATGTGCAGGCCAATTTAACATGAATTTGTTTTTAGGAAGTCTACCATAGTCTAATACTTTTTGGGTATTTGCATTATATGGTTTGCCTTCAGGACAAGGTGCATTTAAAGTACTGCAATCAAATTCAGTTAATGAAATTGGGTAAAACGAATCTTTGTCTATTAAAATATTGTTACTTGCATTTGGCCCATAATCTTGTAAAGTAGCTGCCCAAGTAAGATCTTGAATGGTATTGTTTTTACCAGGGGCTTCTTTTTCTCCACTGTAAATGGCATCTTCCATTCCTAAATCATATTCGGCTTTTGCGTTTGCAAATACGTCTCCCAAATCTGTTCCATCAACTATTGTATTCGCTTCTACAATTAGGTGTTCTTTTTTAGCATTAATAAATTGTACGCCAACTATTTTTCCATTTTTTACTAAAGCCGAATCAAAATACCAACCATAATTAACGCTTAAATTAGTTTCTTTAGCAGCCCATGATTTAAAAATACTATCTGCTACATAAGGCTCAAACAAAGTATTACTAACCCAGCCGGTATTTAATTTTTTTGTTTTATAATGTTGGTATAATGCTTCTCTTAATTCTTGCCAAATGCCACTAGGTAAATTATTATTCCCGTCAGTTGCAGTAACGCCTGCTGCAGAAAGCATTCCACCTAACCAAGGTGTTTCTTCTACAATCATTGTTTTCACACCAAGTCTGGCACTTTGAATTCCAGCAGCAGTTCCACCAGTGCTTCCGCCAACAACTAATACTTCAGTTTGCAAGTGAGGCGTATTACTCATTGTTATTTCTAAGTTGCCACCTTGCATAATAATGGCATGAGAAATATAATCTTTCAGATATTTTTTTCCGTTTAATAAAATACTTGCTATGTAAATATTTTTCGAACTATTATTTTTTACCTGAATGGTAAATTTTTTATTATTGGGCAAGTTTATAATTGCCTGATCAATTAAAGGACTGCCAAAATAATAATCTCCCGAAGATGGATTCATAGGATAAAACCCTAGTGCATTAAATGCATACCAGGCACTCATTTGTCCGCAGTCTTCATTGCCGCACAATCCATCTATTGCATTTTTATATAGTGTGGTTGAAATTTGTCGCAATTTTTCTGCTCCTTTATAAGGCAATCCAACTGCGGCATATAGGTATGCAATATGATGGCTAGGTTCATTGCCATGTGCATATTGACCAATCATTCCACTAATATCTGCCGATGCATTTTCTCCAGTTACTTTTGATGAAACAGTCCATAAAGAATCGAGTTTGTTTACAAACTTTTCTTTTCCTCCATGTAAAAGCATTAGTGTATTTACGTCTTGAGGTACAAACCAACTATGTTGCCATGCAGTTCCTTCAATATATTGTCCGTCAAAACCGTGTTCACTTAAATACGGATCAAACTGTTTTAAAAATTGTCCATTACTATTTTTTGCCCTAAAGAAACCTGTTCCTGGATCAAAAAGATTTTTATAGGAATTTGCACGATTTGAAAATATTTGATAATCTTTTTCATTACCCATTTTCTTTGCTACTTGCGCAATACACCAATCATCATAAGCATATTCTAAAGTAATGGTAACACTCCATCCGTGTTTGTTTTGTGGTAAATAGCCGTATTGTCTATAAGCTTCTGTACCTCGTTCTTTTTGCATGGCTGATGCAAGCATGGCTTCGTATGCTTTGTTCCAATTAAAACCGTGATTGTCTTTTAAGATGGCATCAGCTATTACCGGAATGGCATGATAACCAGTCATGGTATTGGTTTCGCTATTCATTAAATCCCATACTGGTAGTCTGCCTTTCTCTTCGTAAAAATGTAAGAATGAATTAATGATATCTTTTACTAAAGCGGGTTGTGTAATACTAAATAATGGATTAGCTGCTCTAAAAGTATCCCACAACGAAAAGGTACTATACAAAGTTGTATCGCCAATATCGCTAAATAAAACAGGGGTAAGAAAAGTATGGTATAGTGCAGTATAAAAATTTACTAGCACATCTTTATCTGTTGATTTTATTTTAATGACTGATAATTCTTTTTCCCAATTTTCCTCGGCTGCTGATTGTATTGTTTTAAAATTTTTGTTTGTTATTTCTGATAGGTTTTTAATAGCACCTTCAATTGATGTATTTGATAGTGCAACCCTTGCTTCTAATTTTGTTTGCGTATTATTAAATTGAAATAATGCAGTTACTCCCTTACCGCTCTTATAGCGCAGTGTGTCTAATTTAATTACCTTTTTGCTAAACTGAATAACAAAATATACTTTTTGATTTTTTGCCCATCCAGTAGAAAATCGATATCCGGTAAATGTTGAATCATTAACTTTATTAAGATTCGTTTCTTTTGTAGCATCCCAATTAATAGCCCAACCCAAATCGAGTTTAACTTGTTGTTGAACAGTTTCAGGATATTGATATTGTTGTATGCCCGTATGTTTCGATGCTGTTAGTTTTACAAAAATGCCATTATTCAGTTTTACTGAATAAAATCCAGGAGAAGCTTTTTCATTAGCATGTGAAAACGCATATACGGCATTTATTGTATCGGCTTTTTTATTAAAGACCGGCATCATTGAAATATCACAAAGATCTCCAATACCTGTTCCGCTTAAATGTGTGTGCGAAAAACCTGCAATTACGGTATCGCTATAATTATATCCACTACACCAATCCCAACCCGAAGTACCATTATCGGGGCTAAGTTGCACCATACCAAAAGGAACTGTTGCACCTGGATAGGTATGTCCATGGCCACCTGTACCAATAAAAGGATGTACAAATTGAATTAAACTTTGTGCAGCAACTAACTGTGTTAATAATAGAAATGCTAGCAAAGAAACATAGAAACTTTTTTTCATAATCGAATAACTTTTGCCTTATCAACTTACCGATAATAGCTTATTCCTTACAAGCAAACATGCGCCATTTACGCCTGCTCTAGCACCTAGCTTAGAGATTTTTAACTGCGTATCGTTACTTACAAGGCTTAAAGAATATTTATTTAAGGTACTTTTAATTGGTAATCTTATATAGTCTTTAGTAGTAGATAATAATCCGCCTAATATCACCAATTCTGGATTAAAAATATTTATCAGCATGGCAATTGCTTTGCCTAATTTTTCTCCTATTTCTGCAATACATTCTATGGCAAGCACATCGTCTTGATTGCAAGCCATTACAATATCTTCTAAAGTAATTTCTTCAATTTTTTTACCTGAAGTAGGAAGGATAGATCCAAAACCCGCTTTTCTTTTTTCTTGAAATTTTTTTATTAATGCTTGTCCTGACGCTTCTGTTTCTAAGCAGCCTTTTTTTCCGCAATGACATATAATTTCATTGTCAAAAAATGGAATGTGTCCAAACTCTCCTGAAAAACCAGACTTGCCATAATACAACTGACCTTCAATCATAATTCCAATACCAACACCATAATCGAGGTTTATAAACAGTACATTTTTTTCGCTTTTTACAACACCAATACAAAACTCTCCAAATGCCATGGCACGAGAATCATTATCTAAGTATGTTTTAATGCCTAATTCTCTCTCTATAATTTTACTAAGTGGGTCTTCGTCGAAATGATAATAACTGAAACTGTAGCCCGTTGCATAATTTATGCGCCCAGTTAAATTGATTCCAATACTTAATATCTTATCTCTAGATATATTAATTCTTTCAATAAAGTCTTTAATAATAGTTATTAAAGAAAGTAAAGAGTCTTTGGTATTTTCTAATACGAAATTTGAATTGTCTTCTACTCTAATTAGATTTTTTTTAAAATCGAGTAGCCCCAACGACACACTATATTTTTTTACTTCAACCCCAACAAAATATCCAGAATCATTTGCTAGTCCAAATAAATTTGCCCTTCTGCCACCTGTAGATTCAATTTTTCCATAATCCATTACCATCCCTTCCTCAATTAACTCATTAATAATGCTGGTAATTTTTGGGGCACTTACATTAAATTCTTTTCCTAAATCAGAAATGGTGGCTTTTTCTTGAATATCCAGTAATCGAATGATGTTTTTTTTAAGGTTCATGTTTTTAAAAGCCACACCAGTCAGTTCATCTTCCGTTAATTCTTTTAAAAAGTTCATAATTGCGGTTCTTTTTCTTACAAAGTAACGAATTCAATTGGAAAGCTTTGTTTGTTGAAAAAGTAAATATAAGCGTATCTTAAATAAAAATATTATTAAGTATCAATAGAAATTAAAAATATTCCATAAATTGCTTGTTAAATTGAAAAAGCAATTAAAGACAAGATGGAACAGTTATCGGTTTATTCAGAATTATACAAAAATGAACTACTAGATTCTATAGTACCCTTCTGGCAAAAAAATAGTCCAGACAGGCTTAATGGTGGATATTTTACTTGTTTAGATACTTACGGAAATGTATATGACACAGACAAATTTGTTTGGTTACAAGGCAGACAGATTTGGTGTTTTAGCATGTTGTATAATAAAGTAGAAAAAAAGCAAGAATGGCTTGATATGGCTTTATTAGGGGCCGATTTTTTAGAAAAATATGGAAGAGATCAAAATGGTCATTTTTAT
>Ga0214919_10005829_pt1 | contig 17204 bp, 14 predicted proteins | sample LL1503_MetaG_FD_177994 | JGI IMG/M metagenome (GOLD analysis project Ga0214919, IMG submission 177994) | Freshwater microbial communities from Lake Lanier, Atlanta, Georgia, United States - LL-1503 | ecosystem: Environmental > Aquatic > Freshwater > Lake | place: USA: Georgia | collected...
CCCACACTTTCCAAGGCGGTAAAGGGTGGACACAGCACGACCTCGACGGCGGTTTCGCGGCCGAGCGCCGCGATCAACTCACGGGTCAGCGCGACTCCATCAGTCGCTGTCTTGTTCATCTTCCAATTTCCCGCGATCAGTTTTTTGCGATGCATGTGAAAGTAGTTTTAAATTAGTCGGCCCTTTACAGTCAGGGATAAATTGATTCCTACAATTTAATTTTCCAAGAAGGCCACCCCGGGCAATACTTTGCCTTCGAGGAATTCGAGGCTCGCGCCGCCGCCGGTGGAACAGTGCGTCACGCGATCGGCGATGTTAAATTTCTTCGCCGCGGTCGCCGTATCGCCGCCGCCAATCACGGTGATGCTCCCGCGAACGGTCGCTTCGGCTACGGCCGCCGCCATCGCTTTGGTTGAGCCAGCAAATTGCTCAAATTCAAAGACGCCCGAGGGACCATTCCAGATCACGGTCTTAGCCCGTAAAATCGCCGCGCGATATAGCGCGCTCGACTGGGGTCCACCATCGAGCCCCATCCAACCCACCGGAATACCCGTGGCATCACTCGCCGGCTGCGTGGCAGCTTGCGGATCAAATTTATCAGCGCAAATATAGTCCACGGGGAAAATTAATTTCACTCCGCGCGCCTTGGCCTGCGCGACGAGTTCGGGCACCAACTTGGCGCCGTCGGCATCAAATAAACTCATGCCGATTTCCATTCCATGCGTCACTTTCTTGAAAGTGTAAGCCATGCCTCCACCAATAATGATCTCATCGGCTTTTTTAATGAGATTTTGAATCAGCGGAATTTTATCGGCAATTTTAGCTCCGCCAAGAATTGCCAGCAGCGGCCGCTGCGGTTGATCCAGCAACGCCGCAAAGGCCTTCAGCTCAGCTTCCATGAGAAAACCGGCCGCCTTCACGGGCAACCCCACCCCCACCATCGACGAGTGCGCGCGATGCGCGGTACCGAAAGCATCATTCACAAATACATCGCCCAGTTTCGTCAGCGAGGCGCGGAAGGCGGCCACCGCAATCGGATCAGCTTTCTGCGTGGTCCCATCCGCCAGCTTCACCTTGCCCTCTTCTTCGAGGTGGAAACGCAAATTTTCTAATAGCACCACCGTGCCAGGCGCCAGGCGCGCACAAGCCGCCTCGATTGCCGGACCAACACAGTCATCCAAAAATTTTACCGGCCGGCCAAGCAACCGCTCGAGCTCAGCCGCAATCGGCCGAAGGGAAAACTTGGCCATTTTTTGCCCGTCAGGCCGACCCAGATGCGACATCAACACCACCGCCGCGCCTTGAGCGAGCGCGTGCTTGATCGTAGGCAAGGCAGCGACGATGCGCTGGTTATTGGTGATCACGCCGGTAATCTTGTCCTGAGGAACATTAAAATCGACGCGCAGCAGCACGCGTTGACCAGCCAAAGTGAGATCACGGATCGATTTGAATTGAGACATGGCGACGGGAAAATCGGGCGGAGGATACGAAATAGGCGCCTTGATAAAAAAGCGAGTAGGAGCTAGGAATTGCTCGCTACTCGCTCGAAATAATTGCGGGGAGAGCCGCGTAGAGGATCAGAGCTTAGCGGCAATCTTCTGGGCCAACTCAACCACGCGGTTCGAGTAGCCCCACTCGTTGTCATACCAACTCACGAGCTTGAAGAACTTGCTGTTTAGCTCGATGCCCGAGCTGGCATCAAAGATCGACGAGGACTTGCAATGAATGAAGTCGGACGAAACCACTTGGTCGCTCGTGTATTCAAGAATGCCTTTTAAGTAAGTCTCGCTGGCGCGTTTCATGGCTGCGCAGATTTCAGCGTAAGATGTTTCTTTAACTGTTCTCACGGTCAAATCGACGGCGGAGACGGTGGCGGTGGGCACGCGGAAAGACATGCCGGTGAGCTTACCCTTAACTTCAGGGCAAACGAGCGCCGTGGCCTTTGCCGCACCCGTGCTGGCGGGAATAATGTTCTGCGCGGCGGTGCGGCCACCCTTCCAATCTTTCCTGGAAGGACTATCCACCGTTTTCTGCGTGGCCGTGTAGGAATGGATCGTGGTCATCAGACCTTCCTCGATGCCAAAACCTTCCTTGAGGAGAACATGGACAATCGGTGCGAGGCAGTTGGTGGTGCAAGACGCATTGGAAATAATGCTGTGCTTGCTGACATCCAGCTGATGGTCGTTTACGCCCAACACGATAGTGATATCCTCGCCTTTCGCTGGGGCCGAAATAATGACCTTCTTGGCGCCGGCGGTGATGTGCCCCCTCGCCTTCTCGGCTTCGGTAAATAAACCGGTCGACTCAATAACGAGCTCGACGCCCAATTTACCCCAGGGAAGTTCCGCTGGCGACTTAGCGGAGACGACTAAAATATCTTTGCCGTTAACGACTAAGACATCGTCCTCTGCTTTATCAGGCGAAGATTTCTTCGAGGACACCGTTCCCTTAAAGCGACCTTGGGTAGAATCATACTTCAGCAAATAGGCCAAATTATCGGCAGGCACAATATCACCCACCGCCACGACATCGAGCGTCGTGCCGAGGAGATTTTGCTCAACGAGCGCGCGAAATACGAGGCGGCCGATGCGGCCAAAGCCATTGATTGCTACTTTAACTGCCATGTGGGTGATGAGTTGGGAACGTTTGCTCTAGCCGACAGAAATATCGGTAGAGGCCGCTATGAAAAGGAGGCCGACTAGCTTGGCAAGCGAGATACGTGCCATATTAAAAAGGCGGCTAGGTCCGCCCAAAATCAGCAATTTCCCCGCGCTAATTACCGCTCCGTTATCCACAAACTACAACCGAGTTTCGGTATACAGAGGTCGACTGAAATCGACATCGAGTGACCCTGCCCTGCCCCATAAAAGCTCTCCTGGTCAGCGATCGGCCGCCACTTCCAGTCAGCAAATTTTCCCAACGCAATCGTAGCGGGCGCCATATGCGGGTTGAGCGCTAATAATATCCGCTCCGGTCCCTGACTCCCATCCGCATTATAAATGACCACCAGCGCGGGGCCATCGAGCTGAGCGATGCATTGAAAAAATCCTTCGCTCGGCCGCGACCACTGGCGCAACAGGTGTCCACGGGGCGAACGCCGAAAAGCAATCCAGTCGGCGAAATATTTATGCGTCTCGGCAAACGGCGTGAGCCGCTGGTAATCGAGCGCATTCAGATCGCCACGCTGATAGGTATTAGTTACACCATATTTTGACCGCAAAAAATCCTGGCCGGCTGCCAGCAAGGGAATTCCGATCGAGGCCAAGAGAATCGCCGCCATCAAGTGCGTGCGTTGCCGATCAGCGGGCGTGGGAGCAAAGCCATTATGATCGCCGCGCTCCGTAATCATATCAACCCACGTCCGATCGTCGTGCGACTCCGTGTAATTGACCGTCTGCGCCGGCCAATACGCAAAATGCCACGGCGAACCCTTCAAAAAATATTCCATTTTTTCCGTCGTGCCCCGGCCGTGCACATAGGCCCGCAAGAAATCCCGATAGCCGTCATTCCATGAGGCATAGCCCGTAGAACGCAAAGCGGCCGCGCTGTGTCCGCGAAAACTCCAAGGCTCGGCGATGAGAATAACATCGGCTTTCACTTTTTTAACCGCGGCCTCGACCGTGCGCAATACATCCACCCCGATCAACTCCGCCAGATCAAAACGGAAGCCATCGACGCCATACACTTCGATTAAATGAATGAGGCTGTCGCTGATCAGCCGGGTGGCCATCGCCGAGCGACAGCGCAAATCATTGCCACACCCACTGCCGTTGGTCAGGGCACCTTGATCATCGAGTTCGAAGTAATAAAGTTTATCGATTAACTGCAGGTGGGCCGGCTCCCCCACATGATTATAAACCACATCGATAATCACCGCGATCCCTTGGCGATGAAAAGCGGCCACGAGGGCTTGGAATTCTTTGACGACCTGAATGCTCCCCGGCACCAAACCATAGCCGCTCGCGGGCGCAAAAAAATTGGTGGTCATGTAACCCCAATGATAGTCGGCCGGGTGCCGTGCATCAGGCTCATGAATGGGCTGCAACTCGACCGCGTTCACGCCCAACTTTTTTAAATAAAAATCAGGGTGATTCACCCACTGCGTCAGACCGGCAAACCCTAAGCGCTCGCTTGCCGCCAGCGGGAGTGGCGCCTGCGCGACGAGATCACGCACGTGCGCCTCGGCGATCACCAAATCCTGCCAAGCCGGCGTAGCCCACGATCGGTCCCCGCGCCCCACCCAAGCGGGATCGAGCACTACCCCCGGACCGGCGGGCCCCACTGCCGCCTGCGCGTAGGGATCGAGCACTTTGTGACTGGGGTGAAAATGACCAAAAAAATCATGGGGCCCATTGATCGAATACCAGTAATACCAGCCATGCAGATTTCGATCGAGCTGCGCTTCCCACACTCCGGACCAACGGCCGGCCTCTTCCCGTCGGTCTAATTCATAGCCAAAAGCGTGCTCCTGCTCAGTTAGTTTTTCGCAAAGGAAAAGCCGCACATACTTGGCCCGGGGCGCAAAGAGCCGAAACGTTGTCTCGGCTTGATGCACCTGCGTGCCCATCGGTAGCGGACTGCTCAGCTCATGAAAGAACTTTCCCAAGCGCAGCCGAGTCTTCGGCGCGTGCCGACCATCTCGGACCTGAATAACCGAATAAGTCTGCGTCAGCAGCAGCGGCTCAATGGTCGTAAATTGAAATAAATTTCGCCCCGTGCGGTGAGGAAAAATTGCCCGATTTAAATATCCCTGACCCGCACTAACTCCGTTGCTCGCCTCGCGCGGTAACTCTAACCAACGACCTTCCGCGGTAATAAATTTAAATTGTTGCGGCGGCGCGGTGAGCAAGGGCGCGGCGCGCGTCCGCCCGATCCAAACGGGCCGACCATTTAACCCGCTCAGTTGCAAACGCCACTCGGGCTGACCAATCGCGGCGGCCCAGCCATTAAAACTACCCGCCACATAAACCGGCATCGTTTTAAAATCGATCCAGCTGTAATCAGCCGGATCGAGCACGAAAACCAATTGCCCCGCCTCATCCACATAGTATGCCGCCTCTTCGGCATAGAGTGACGCCGCCGCCGGACTCAAATTCGCAAACGCAAAAGCCGGCTCCCCCGGCGCCAACAGCGGGAGCGCGTCGCCTTGCCAATCGGCATCAAGCGCAATCACGCCCGAGGAAGTAGAATTCAACCAAGCGCGGACAATGCGATGCGGATAATCCAACAACGACAAATCAAGCTTCATCAAGACGCGGGGGGATTCAGCAAGGCCGCTAACACCGGTCGACCATCGAAATACGGCAGCTGGGATAAACCCAATAAATAACAGGCGGTCGCCGCGGTATCTTCCGTGTTAATCACCAAATCAGCGTCGCGGGTGAGGTCACCCGGCTGGACGTGCGGCCCTACCATAATCCAAGGAATATGCCGACTCCGCGGATCATCCTCCTGCCCGTGCGTCTTACCCGCCCCGCCATGGTCGGACGTCAGCATCACCACCGTGCGCTCCGTCAAACCCGCTCGCGCCAGCGCGGTAAAGATCCGCTGCACCTGACCATCCGTCTTTTCGATGGCAGCCAATTGCTCGACCGAAGCCCAACCATATTTGTGGCCAGTGTAGTCTACCGAAGGAAAATGTATAAATAAAACCTCCGGCTGGTGCGCGGCGATCATGCTTTCCGCCGCGACGACCACAGATTCATTCTCGGCCTCGTCTTTACTCGACACATAAACATCTTGAATCGTGCCGGGCTTGTTGAGGCCACTAAATTTAGTTTTTCCTGCCGCCAATGCGGTTGTGTAACCCGCGCGACGCGCCAGCTCAAACAGCGTTGGATAATTGGGGTATATCGCTGCCTTCAGCGGTAGATCTGCATTCCATAAAATGCCGTGCTTACGCGGCTTCACCGCCGTCAGCATGCTGGTGTGCGAGGGCAAGGTAGTGCCCAACGCGGTAGTTTTGGCCCAGAAAGTATAGGCGCCGCGAGCGATGAGACCGCGCAGGGCCGGTGTGTTGGCCAACAAAAGTCGATCCGGCCGCAGTCCATCGATACTGATGATGACTACGTGATCGACGTCGGGGTAAGGTCGGACCGGCCGCGCCACTATTCGCGCAGGAATAACTAAAGGCGTAGCCGCCGTAGGCGTTAAGGTTTCTGCCCGCATCGTGCTCACCGCAAGGCACAGACTGATGATAAAATATCGCATGCTCGAAAGCTAAGCCTCCGCCCTCATCTGTAAAGCATCACCGCGCGTAGCAAAAAATGCGGAGTGCCAGATTCTCGCGCGCAGGTGGATTGACAAAAAGCCTGCGCCTCGAACTGCTTAAGCTAATGGAACGTATTTTAGTTGCCATGTCCGGCGGCGTCGACAGCAGCGTCGCCGCTCTCCTCCTGAAGCAGCAAGGCTTCACGGTGGTCGGCGCGTACATGAAAAATTGGATCAATGAAGATAACGTGATCGGCCACTGCCCCTGGATGCAGGACATCGCGGATGCCCGCGCGGTAGCCGAGCAACTCGGCATTGAATTTCGCGTCGTCAATCTCATGGACGACTACCGTCGACTGATCGTGGATTATCTCCTCGAAGGCTACCAGCAAGGGCTCACCCCCAATCCTGATGTGATGTGCAATAGTCGCATTAAGTTCGGCGTCCTCCGCGCCTACGCCGAAGCGGAAGGCTTCACGGCCCTTGCGACCGGTCACTATGCTCAACGCAGCGCGATCGCTCCGGATCATTATATTTTAAAAGAGGGGCTCGATAAAAATAAGGATCAATCCTACTTCCTCGCGCTCTTGACGCAGGCGCAGCTGCGTTTCGCCCGCTTTCCGATCGGCCATCTGCCTAAGCCCGAACTGCGGCGGATCGCAACCGCTGCCCACCTCGCGACGGCGGACAAAAAAGATAGCCAGGGCATCTGCTTCATCGGCGCCGTGAAGATGACCGATTTTCTCGCGGCCTACGTCCCCGATCACCCCGGGCCCATTGTGCGCGCCACGGATGGCAAAATTCTCGGCGAACATCGCGGGCTTCACTATTACACGATCGGCCAGCGCCGGGGTATTCGCATTCCGTCGAACACGGACGACCAAGCTTATGTCGTCACCGGCAAACGCGTCAGCGATCACGCCTTGCTGGTCGCTTTCGACAGCCCGACTGCACCCGGCCTGTGGACCCACGAATGCCAAATTCACAGTCTCAGCTTTATTGGTGAACCCATCACGCCATTGGCCGCGAACTCACCGCAAGCCATCGAATGCCGGGTGCGCTACCGCGACCCGCGTGTCGCGATCAATTTTTATTCGACCCTAGAATCAGGAGATTCCGCCGTGCCGCCGACAACCAGATCAGCCCGAATCACCTTTACCCAACCGCAACGCGCCCTCGCCTCCGGCCAAATCATGGCGCTCTACCGTGGCGAGCAACTACTCGGCGGCGGCGTGTTTGCCTAAGTCAGCCTAATCGATTCACGTGCTCTCGCGGCGGCGGCGATTCCTGCTCTTGCCTACGTGCCGCTCTTGCGCAAATTTTTCCCCATCATGCACCATATCTCAACTAGCCTGTTTTTATTATTATGCCTAGCGGGAGTGACCCATGCTGAAAATCTCCCACCACCTGAAGTGACGGAATATTGGCAGCCCGTACCAGCGGTAGTCACGGCAATCGCAGGCGTCGTTCCCTCCGACGCCATTGTACTCTTCGACGGCACCTCGCTCGCGGCATGGGAACCACTCAAGGCTAACGGCCAGCCTTGGCTCATTGAAGCTGGTGCGATGGTAGTGGCGACCAAGCCCGCCCCCGCTCCCACGTATGATCAACAGACGAAACAATCTTTCGGCGATGTTCAGCTGCATCTCGAATTTCGCACTCCAGCGCAAGTCGTCGGTTCTAGTCAGGGCCGCGGCAACAGCGGAGTATTTTTTATGGGGCTCTATGAATTACAGGTGCTCGATTCGTATAATAATCCCACGTACGTTAACGGCCAAGCCGGCTCAATTTATAAACAGCATCCCCCGCTCGTAAATGCCAGCCGCCCACCGGGCGAATGGCAGACCTATGAGGCCGTCTTTATAGCCCCGCGCTTTGCGGCGGATGGCACCCTGATCAGCCCCGCGCGGCTGACCGTTTTGCATAATGGCGTGCTCGTGCAGCACGCTGCGATCATTCGCGGGCCGACGGCTTGGCGTGGCGAACCCAAATATGTTCCGCATGCCGCCAAACTTCCGCTCATGCTACAGGATCACCGCAATCCCATCGCCTTTCGCAATATCTGGATCCGCGAACTCACCTTGCCCACCGCCCCGTAAGTGCGCACTTAGCCTCGGTCGGCATTTCAACGAGGCGCCCGGCCTGATCCCGCACGCCTTGCCATGCTAAGCCGTCGCACTTGATTTTTTGACCATACCCTGCTGGAAACCCAGATCGTCCATCGACAACGATATTTTCAAATCGAAAGCCTTACCCGTTGCATGAAATTATCAGAATTTCCTTTTCAATGCGGCGGGGCTTTGCTCGCAGTGCTGAATCTCCCCTATCCGCCACTGCGAGAAAAATTAGCAGCTGCGCAACCGATCGTCCGACCTGAAACTTATCAGGCAGCGGCCAAAGTGAAAAAAGGGCCATAAGGCTCCTAGGCCGACCTAGTTGCATCTCCGTTTCCCTATGATAAAATCTGCGATTACGGTTTCGCTGGTCGCCCAGGCCAAAGGGGGCCCGTTTGTTTATTGGGACGGTTTGGAGGCGGCCGCTGCGGCGGCCGCGAACCTCGGCTTCGATGCGATTGAGATCTTCGCCCCGTCGGCTTCCGCCGTAAATCGCACTGGCTTACAGGTCCTGCTCAAAAAGCATGGGCTCAAGGCGGCCGCCTTTGGTACCGGTGGCGGTTGGTTAATGCACAAGTGGCACCTGACCCACGCGGACTTGGTCATCCGCTCACAGGCCCGCGAATTCATCCGCGCCATCATCGATCTCGGCGGGGAGTTCCAAGCCCCGGCCATTATCGGTTCCATGCAGGGCAAGGCGGAAGGTGACGTCTCTCGCGAGCAAGCGCTGGCATGGTTGGCCGAGGCGCTCGCTGACCTTGGTCCCTATGCGCAGCAATACGGTGTGCCATTGCTCTACGAGCCGCTGAACCGCTACGAAACCAACTTGCTTAATCGCCAGCTGGACGCAGCTCAGTTTTTAGAGCAGCACCAGATCCCGAACGTGAAGCTCTTGTGCGACCTATTTCACATGAACATCGAGGAGGTTTCCTCCGCGGTCACCCTGCGCGCCTGCGGTGGCCACGTAGGCCATATCCATTTTGCCGACAGTAATCGTCAGGCTATAGGCTGGGGCCACACGGACGCCGCCGCGGTCATCGCCGCACTCAAGGATATCGGCTTTGAGGGTTACCTTTCTGGCGAGATCCTGCCGCTGCCGAATTCCACCGCCGCTGCCGCCCAGACGATCAAGGCCATCCGCGCCAACTTACCCCGCTAAAAGCATGCTCAAGCACCAGCTGATTCACCCAAAAATTTCTGAAGTCCTCGCCCGCGCCGGCCACCACTCAGTCGTTCTCATCGCCGACGGCAACTACCCAGTCTGGGGCAAAAAGGGCCCGAACGCCGAGCTCGTCTCGCTCAATCTCTCGCCCGGCATCCCGACTGCCGCCCAAGTGCTGCGGGCAGTGCTCAGCGCTGTCCCTGTCGATGCCGTCAACACGATGGGCATTCCTGCCGACGATTCCTACGCGCAGCAGGGCGAGCCGCCCGTCTGGGCTGAGTTCCGTCAGGAAGTGATGGCCGCCGGCCTGAAGCTCGAGTTGCAGCCGATCCTGAAGTGGGATTTCTACCAGGCCGTTGAATCGTCGGACCACATCCTGACCATCCAGACGGGCGAACAAGCGCTTTGGGGCAACGTGCTTCTCACCATCGGTTGCCGCCAAGCTTAAGTTTCTTATCGCATGAAGACCCGCCCCCTCGGCCAGACTGGGATCAACCTCCCGATTCTTAGTTTTGGCGCTTCCTCGCTCGGCCAGGAATTTCGGAGCGTCACCCTCGATGAGGCGCTGCAGTCCGTTCAGGTCGCCCTCGACTGCGGCCTGAACTTCATTGATACCTCGCCCTTCTACGGCCGCGGCATGTCGGAGATTCTTCTCGGCATCGCCCTCCGCGGCATCCCGCGCGATAGCTACACGCTTTGCACCAAGCTCGGCCGTTACGACCTCCAGCACTTCGACTTCTCGGCCAAGCGCGTCGCCGAGAGCATTGACGTCTCCTTGCACCGTCTTGGTACCGACCATCTGGACATCGTCCTTTGTCACGATATTGAGTTTGTTCCGATGCAGCAGATCGTGGACGAGACCATCCCTGCGCTCCGCAAGGCCCAGCAGGCCGGCAAGGTGAAGGCCATCGGCTTCAGCGGTTATCCTCAGAAGATTTTCTCGTTCATCTGTGACCAGACTGAAGTGGACTGCGTGCTAAACTATAACCAGTGCACGCTGCAGAACACACGCTTCGTCGACGAAACTGTCCCTTACCTGAAGGCCAAAGGTATCGGGATCATGAACGCCGGTCCCTTCAGCGCGCGCCTCCTCACCAACGCTCCATTGCCGGCGTGGTTGAAGGAACCCGAAGATGTGAAGGCCGCCGCGCGTGCCGCTGCCGCCTATTGTGCCGCCCAGGGCGTAGACATCGCGAAGCTGGCGTTGCAGTTTTCTCTCCAGAACCCGGACATCACCACAACGGTGTCGGGCAGCGCTAACCCGACGAATATCCGCCACTGGGCTGAATGGGCAGCGGAGCCGATCGACCAGCAACTCCTCGCCGAGGTTCAGAAAATATTCGCACCAGTCAAGAATCGCGGCCACCTCGAGGGCCTGCCGGAGAACAATTGATCCAATGAAAGCCATTCGCCTTAACCAGCCGCAGCAGTTCACGCAGATTGATATTCCCGAGCCGCTCGCACCCGCCGCCGGCGAAGCCGTGGTGCGCGTCCACCGAATCGGTATCTGCGGCACCGACTACAGCGGTTACCTAGGCAAAATGCCGCTTTATTCTTATCCACGCATCCCCGGCCACGAGCTTGGCGTTGAAGTCCTCGCCGTAGGATCCGGCGTAACGAACGTGCAACCGGGCGACCGATGCTCGGTAGAGCCCTACATTAATTGCCAAACCTGCTACAGCTGCCGCCGGGGATTCACCAACTGTTGCGAGCATAATCAGACTTTGGGGGTGATGTGCGACGGTGGCATGGCGGAGAAATTTCTTCTGCCGGCCCGCAAATTACATATCTCCACAAAACTTTCTTACGACCAGCTCGCGCTCGTCGAGACGCTGGCCATCGGCTGTCACGCTGTCGACCGCGCCTCCCCTAAGGCCGGCGAAACCGTCCTCGTCATCGGCGCCGGCCCCATCGGCCTTTCCGTGGTCGAATTCGTCAAGATCTCCGGCGCCAAGTGCGTGGTCATGGATATGAACGCCGAGCGCCTGAAGTTTTGCACCGACATCATAAAGGTCGATGGTGTCATCTTGGCGAAGGGCGGCGGTTCGGCGATCGCCGCTCTGGCCGCGCTCACTAACGGCCAGTTGGCGGATGTCGTCATCGATGCCACAGGCAGTAACCATTCGATGGTCGCCTGCTTTGCCTACACGGCCTTTGCCGCCCGGGTTGTCTACGTCGGCATCACCCAGCAGGATCTCACCTTTCCGCACGCGCCGCACCTGCACCGCCGTGAACTAACCATCATGGCCAGCCGCAACGCGCCCTCGCGGGACTTCGGCCGGATCATTCGGTTGATCGAGGATGGCGTCATCGATACCAAGCCTTGGATCACCCACCACGCGAAGTTTGACGACCTCATTACGTCGTTTCCTCTTTGGCTCAAGCCGGAGACCGGCGTTATCAAGGCGATCGTCGACGTGGTTTGAACACATGCGCCGCGCCGCCCGCTAGTAATCCTCCGCAACAAATCCAGCTTACTCGCTTCACTCGATGAAACTACGACTCACCGTCGCTCTCCTTGCCACGAGCTGGTTAATCACCGCGCTAACCGCCTGCGCCAATCCCAATGACTTCACCGTGCCGTCGGCCACCAGCCAGGCCACGTTTAAACTGGGGGAGGCGCGGGGCAAATTTGTCGCATTGCACTTCCTGCTCAAGACCGAGTGCCCCTACTGCCTGCGCTACACGCGGGACTATTTCACTAAAAGCGCCTCGCTGCCCAACGTGATCCAAATCTTTTTAAAGCCCGACACCGAGGCAGAAATAAAATTGTGGGCGAACAAGCTACCGGCCGACGAACTAGCGCAGTATCCAATTTATCGCGACGCCGAGGCCAAGCTGGCCAACGCGTTTGGTATTCCCGACGGTTATCAATTTCACGATCAGATCGTCCACTACCCCGCAACTGTGCTACTCGATCCAGCGGGCAAGGAAGTTTTTCGCTACGTCGGCCGGGACAACCGAGATCGCTGGGCGTTCGAGAAACTGGCCGAGAAGGTTAGCGAGCTGTTAAAATCCAAGCCGTAATGCCCTTCGACCCATCCCGTTGCCTAGCAGTCAGGGAACCGGTGAGCCCGCATGGGCTTAAACGATTAGCATGACGGGGACTGCGGAGATTAAACCCTGAGCAGCACACCCCCCATCTCCAGCGCCCCCGCCCAGCGCCCGGCGCTGATCCCAGCTTGGGTTTGGATCACCCTTCCCTTTTTATTGGGCGCATGGTTGCGCACACGAAATCTCATGGGGCCCGAGCCTTTTGTCGATGAAGGCGCGAACATTCTAACGGCCCTAGACTTGCGGGTGCGGAGCGCCTTTGAGCCGCTGGCGCAAGGCCGGCCATGGCTCATTTATTTATTTCAACCGGCCGGCTGGTGGCCCGCACAGGCCCTCGCCACGGCCCGCCTCATGAGCGCGGGCGCGGGTCTTGCCACCATGGCTGCGCTGGGTTGGACTCTGTATCAGCTGGCCGGACGCACCGCGGCTTTATTCGGTTTATGGCTATGGGCGGTGCTCCCCTTAGCGGTTTTTCACGAACGCTTGGCCCTGCAGGATCCCTTCGTCACTGCTCTGCTGGCTTGGTCCGTGGCTGTGATGACGGCTGGTAGTTTAAAAAAATCAGTCCCGGCAATTTGGTTTTTGGCCGCCGGTAGTTTATTCGGCACGGCATTTCTTCTAAAAATCTCTGCCCTCTTCGCGCTGCCTTGGCTCGGTCTATTTTATTTTGTAATGCAGCGCCAGGTCGGTCGACCTTGGGTTGACGGCCGCCTCAGCTACCTCGCCCTCGGCGCCTTTATTCCGCTGCTATCACTCGGCCGAGACCTTCTCCAATTAGGGAGTCGGCTCGATCGTTATCACGCGCTGCCAAATTTCATGATGGCCGATGCTCTCACCGCCGCCGCGGCGCGCGTGCCGGCTTGGCTCAGCTATTACGCGGGTTATCATGGCTGGCCTTTATTAATATTATGGAGCGCGACAGCGGTGCTCGCGGTTCGCCAGCGTCACTCGCTCGCTCTGGGCGTGGGCCTCGGTTGGTTGACTTCGCTCGTGGTCACGGCGCTTGGCTACCAACAAATTTTTGCCCGCTACCTGTTACCTGATCAGCTACCGCTGATTATTTTCTTGGCCCTCGCGGGCAGCGCGGGAGGAAAAATAATCGGCCAAATAAAAATTCTCCCGCTCAGCCTTCTGATGCTCGTGCTCGCCTTCTGGGGCCGCACCTCGTGGCAAATCGGCACGGAGCCACGCGCGGCGAATATCCCGGCTACCGAAATCACCCAATACGTTACCGGCCCGTGGAGTGGTCGCGGTCTAACGGCAGTATGCGCCTATCTGCACACCTATGCAGACCAACACCAAGTGCGCTGCGTGATCCTGACCCACCGCTACCTACGACCCGGGTGCTACGGCCTGCTCTTAGCCGAACGCGCTGATCCACGGTTCAGCATTGTGCCGTTTACCATTTACGAGCCCAGCGATTTGACGTCGACCCGAGCGGGGTTACGCGCCGTGACGGCCGGCCAGCCCGTGGCATTTTTTATTTTATATGAAGGCAGTCTGTACCCACCCCCGCGCTGGCTCGAAGCCCCCGCTAGTCCCGCGCAACGCGTGGCCGTGGTTCCGCGCGGACCCGGCGAGGCTTTCACGCTTTATCAATTTACGCCCTGAGCCCGCGCCTCACTGCAATTTAAACGGTAACCGCTGAAGCCGAGTATAGGCTTCCGATAAAACGACGCTCGTCTTTGGCTCAGGATTTTCTCCGGTCTTCAAAATGTAAGCGGCCGTAAAATTACCGAGCACGGCGCAATAGTCACTGTTGACCATCATGCCAATCAGATCGCCCGTTTTGCTAAAAACGAGATCGCCGCGCTTGGGCGCGATTTCCCCGAATAGTCGCGTGGTAATTCGGTTGTCGAGCTTCACGTAGCTGGCGTTAGCTGCGTCAATGCGGAAGGGCGTCTCGCCGTAACGACCGTCATCCGCGCGCACCAAGACCGCTTCGGGAAATTTAAAAGGCTCCGCCGCCAGCCGATAGATTTTCCCACCCATCAGGGCCGCCAGCGAGGCATCGATCGGCGCCACCATCACGCGCGGATCCAAGCGTAGGAAATGCAGCTCAGCCAAAGGCGCGCTGAAGGAACCTCGAGTCAGCCGACCCGCTACTTGATCATAATCGATCGCAATTTCTCCCAACACAAAAGGCGTGTCGCTCAAATGCATCAACGCATAAACTTGCCGACCATCGCTCACCAAAATCGTTTGCGTGTTATGCTCCTTCACGGTCGGGCTAAATAATCCTGGCCGGCGGGCGATAAATTTTGACTGCACGCGATTCGCCAAAAATTCGCTGAAAATAATATTGGGATTAATGGGCCGATTACTGCGAATCTCCTGACTCAGGGCGCCTGATTGTTGGGCTAATTGACCCACGCCCAGCGTCAGCTGCGCAGTTTGCTCCTGCACTTTAGCGCGCTCGAGTCGTTCAACTTCCACCTGTTGTTTGGCCTCAGTCAGATTTTGACTGATGAGCTTTTTTTCCTGCTCAGCCACGCGCACGGCGACGTTGAGATTCTCAATCCGCTGACGCGCTTCGGCATTTTGCCGATCCAAGCGCACCAACTCAGCTTTCTGCCGTTCCGCCTCAGCGCGACGCTCCTCGAGCTCCCGCTGCATTTTGGCCAACTGTTCTTTGGACAAGGCCGCCTCCTGCGTGGTGGCCGTAAAGCGTTTTTCTAATTCGCGGGTACTTGATTGGTTGGCCGCCAAGGAATTCTCGAGCTGGCCCTTCTGCTGTTGCAACGCGGCCAGATTTTTTTCGCGGTCTGACAAAGAACCCCGCGTGGCGGCTAGCTGCGTGGCGAGGGCGTCGCGGGCAGTTTTTTCATCCTCGAGCGTGAGGCGCATCAACTCGACCATGTCCGCATTGATGGCGGGTGCATTGACGGCCGAGCGCGGGGCCGCGGACTCGAGCTGCGTATGCGACGGCTCCGCTTTCTCCCAGCGCGTGAGCGCAAGGAGATTGAGCAACATAAAGTCGCACATAATTAATAAGAGCGTCTTGTTCATCGCGCAGTCTCCTTAAACCGTCGCGGCGGTGCCCAGTGATTCCACAATCAGTTTCCGCTTATAGGGTCGCACGTGACGAATCTTCACGAGGGCCACGCAGACGATGCCAAACAGGTTGGAGGAATAAGCCGCCAATAAGTTCGCATCGATCACCCCGAGGACTTGCAGCACCAGCGCGGTCGCCGTGCCGGCAATGCCAAGATACAGCCCGCCATCAAAAAGATTTTCCTCATTCTCCATGAGGCGGAGCTTAGCGGTGGCGACCAAGGCTTGCCGGTCGATCTCGGCGATTTTCAGTAAACAGATAACATACATGCCGACCTGCAAGCAGGCGAACAGCGTGATCGAGAGAATGGTGGAGAGGTCCATGGTGGTGGGGGTGGTTACAGCGCTCGTCACCGGCGCCGCCAAGGCGCCGATAACGGGAATCGTGAGTTTAATTTTATAATCAGAAACGGGAGCAGCCTTTAACAAAAAAGGCTCCGAAAAGACAAAAAAGATAAAAGTGAGAATGATCGCAATCAGGCCGCTACTCATACGGGGAAAAGCACTGCGCAAGGTTGCTTCCACCGTAAAAAAAAGCCCCGTATCGACCGCCCGGAGCAGCAGAAAGATACCGCCCAGAAAAGCCGCGTATTTCGCCAAGAGCGCGAGCTCCGGATGACGCAGGGCAAAGGCGGCGCCCAATTCAAATTCTGGTCCCGCCCCACTGGTAACTGGCACTTGCCGTTGCACCAGTTGCACCACCGCGCCTTCGCCAAAAGAAAGCGCCAGTTGCAAGCTATCGACGCCGCGTCGGCCATAGGTAATGAGATAATGCGCGACGGTGTCGGCGGATTTAGCCATCAAGGCCGCCGTATAAATAATCGGCAGATGCTCCGGGGCCATGCGCGTCAAATGCGCAAATTGCCCAACGGTCCCGAGACTGCCCGTCGTGCGCAGGAGCTCCGCCAATTGAATCCAATTGAGCCGCTGACCCAGCGTGAGGATATCCAAATAAAAATCTTCCAACTCGCCCATCTGCCCTGACTGAACTGCCCGTTCCGCGAGAGCCCGCACCTCGCGCTGCAGGGGAGCCGAGAGATGCTCGGTCTGCCAAAGATAGGCCGTTAATAAGATAACCGCTTCCAACGGTTGTCCGCCCGGACGATTCGCTGGCACAAAGCGCTGCGTCGTAGTCAGCGCGGCGGTCTTTAGCAAAGTCTGGACCGCGGGTAAGCGCGAGACGGTCAGATAACGCCGGAGATTATCGCGCGCCTGCGGCAAGACCATAAACTTGAGCACCGGTTGCGAAGCGGCCGAAGCGGCCGCGTTGCGGTTGGCCAGCAAGGGCTCCAGCGCGACATCCCATCCCCCCCACGGTATCATCTCGCGATGCTGGCGGGCAAAATTATCCGCAATCACCTCGAGAGCGCCCGCGCCCGTATCGCCCGTTTTTTTTGCCGCGGCTAACACCAGCGCGGCGGGGCCTGGTTTATCTAATTCGAGCAAGTCGCGCCCAAAACCTGCGACGCTTTGGGTCCCCCGACCGGCCTCACGCAGCAGCGCTACATTGAGGGACTTAACATTGACTGGGAGCAACCAAGCCACGGCCAACAGCCCCACGCCCAATCCCAGCCAGAGCTGCCAGGGAGCAGCCCGGGCGTCGGTCGGTC
>Ga0214919_10005830_pt1 | contig 17204 bp, 14 predicted proteins | sample LL1503_MetaG_FD_177994 | JGI IMG/M metagenome (GOLD analysis project Ga0214919, IMG submission 177994) | Freshwater microbial communities from Lake Lanier, Atlanta, Georgia, United States - LL-1503 | ecosystem: Environmental > Aquatic > Freshwater > Lake | place: USA: Georgia | collected...
ACTTAGTTTAATTTGAAATGATGTGTGAGGAATACACCCACTGAAATCGGTCAAAATCGGTTGATATCGGTTTTGTGAAAACATAACTAACTACTAACCAACGCTTTCATTTTCTCAAAAAATCTTCATAACCCTGAGGTCCCGGGTTCAAATCCCGGTCTCGCTACATGAAAATCAAGGACTTACGTTAAATCGTGGGTCCTTTTCAGTTTCTGCGTGAGGTTTGCGTAAGGTTTTGTTATTTTTATGAAATGAATAGGAAAGTATTACAAACACTAATAGACCATTTTCAGTTTGACCAACTACCCGTCGAAGGTACTTTTTACAAAAGCACCTACCGCTCTGTACGAGAGTTTGGAGATGGTAGTCCAATGGGAACAGGTATTATTGCTATGTTCTGCGAAGAACCATTAAGTGTTTCACGTTTTCATCGTCTTACCCATGATGAGATTTGGCATTTTTATGGCGGTGACCCACTCGTACTTTATCTATTGTACGATGATGGAAGTTCAGCTGAAATTATCATGGGCAACGACCCCCTTCAAGGACATCATGTGCAATACGTTGTACCTGCCAATGTATGGCAAGCGGGTTGTATTAAGGAGGGTGGCTGTTATTCTCTTTATGGTTGTACAATGGCACCAGGCTTTACTGGTACTTGTTTTGAAGGAGCAATTGCAGAAACGCTAATTGTCCAATATCCTGATCGTGCCGATGTTATTAAAAAATTAAGTGTGAATGGTCACGAAACTCGTATGCCCGAAGGGTATGCAATTTAAAATTATTTTATGATTAGATTTATTTTACCATTTTTTATGCTTTTGAGTCAAATACTTGTTGCTCAAAATGCTCAAATGTACTTAGAAAAAAATCGTGATAATGAAGCCGCTTTAACAGCTTTTTTCACACAAATGCCGAAAGGTGGCGACTTGCATCATCATTATGGCGGAGCAATATATGCCGAACCGCTACTCGAAAGAGCGATTAAGGAAGACTTCTACCTAAATACGGAAACTTTGGGTGTCTCACGTCAAAAGTTTGATGACGGCAATTGGGAACGATTTTCTGATTTGCAAAAGAAAGGACTGCTTTACAAGTACAAACAGCAAATCATGCAAAAATGGTCTATTAAAGACTACAATGGGGTGGACTATCCATCCGATAAATTATTTTTTGAAACCTTTGATAAGTTATGGCCAGCAGCAGCCGATAATTATAAGGAAGGAATGACCGAACTTAAAAATAGAGCAATTATTGAAAACGTGAGTTATATCGAAACGCAGTTTGGTATGATTCCTCAACGTTTAGATTTAAGCAAACTACAATTTCAGACACAAGCTTTACGAAATGCAGCCAATCAACATAACGAAAAAACCGTTTATGCTATTTTAGACTCGATTTTTGTGGCTATTGAAACACAAAATCCATCTCAATATGCATACGCATATAATGAAAACTTTGTTCGTAGGCTGCATGAAGAATTGCAGATTGACGATAGTTTATTCACAATGCGTTATCAAAATTTTGTGTTGCGTTTTTTTCAGCCTGTTGATTTTTTTGCCAATCTCGTAGTATCGTTTATTTCTGCTAGTACTAGTCCTCTTATTGCAGGTGTCAATATTGTAGCCCCAGAAGACGGGGAAACTGCTCTAAAAGATTATGAGTTACAAATGATGATGTTTAATTATTGTCATAAGCGTTATCCTAAGGTTAAATATTCCTTGCACTCAGGCGAACTAACATTAGGCTCAGTTATGCCCGAAGATTTAAGTTTTCATATTCGGTCTGCAGTTATGACTGCCAATGCAAATCGTATAGGACACGGTATTGATATCGGATATGAAACCAGTAGTTATCAGACCCTTAAAACGATGGCAACAAGAAAAATTCCAGTTGAAATCAACCTTAGGAGCAATGAGTTTATTTTGAGAGTAAAGGAAAATCGTCATCCAATTTTACTTTATAAGCAATTTGGTGTACCGATGGTAATTAGTACTGACGATGCAGGAGTTTTACGTACAAACTTGACTGAGCAGTTTGTATTGTTAGCGAAACGTTATCCAAGTGTTACATATACCGACATCAAGCAGTATGTTTTTAATAGCATTGAATATAGTTTTATTCAAGATGAAAATGTAAAAAAACGTTTATTAAAAGATTTAAAAACTCGTTTTGAACAATTTGAAAATAATTTTAAAAAATAATACATCAATCAGTGATTTCAAATTTGAACACCCCTGCGTTAGGAAAATACCCCCTGAATTCGACCAAAATTGGTTGATTTTCGTTTTGTGAAAACATAACTGATTACAAATCAACACCTTCATTTTTTCAAACAAAAATTAATAATAATTAAGTTCCTATAAGGTGAATTGTAGTTTGAGTACTACATGACTTATTTTTTTTGAAACAACTTTTGATTAAAGTAGTTTCATTCCTTGTTTTTTTAGTTGATTGTATTTCTTTTTGTCAAACGTATAGAGAAATGAACCCTTGCGAGAAGTTGTTTTTTCTTTTTCTAACGATTTGTTTAATAAATTAAGTGAAAGAATTCTTTTGGTAAAATTACGTTTATCAAAAGTTGTATTGTATACTGCCTCATACAAAGCCTGTAACTGTTGCATCGTAAATTTTGTTGGTAGTAATTCAAAACCTATTGGATAAGCGATGGCTTTTTGTTGGAGTCGTTCTAGTGATAGAGAAATCATTTGTTTATGGTCAAAAACAACAGCTGGAAGTTTATATAGAGAAAACCAACTAGCTTGGTGTTTTTGCAATAATGTTGCTTTGTAATCATCTAGTTTAATAAGTGCAAAGTAAGCAACGGATATCACCCTTCCTGCAGTATCTCTTTTAACTTCTCCAAAACAATAAAGTTGCTCCATGTATACATTATCAAGACCTGTTAAATTTTCCAAAACCCTTGTGGCTGCATTATGTATGCTTTCTTTTGCTCCCACAAAACCGCCCATCAAAGACCATTTACCTTTTTCTGGTTCTAATGATCGCTTTACCAATAGGGCCTTTATTTCGGTACCATCAAAACCAAATATAATGCAATCAACTGCAACGAGTAAACGATTATGATTGTTATAATCTTTTTTCATTTATTACCAAAATTTAACGAAGAGTGCACTTAAAATCATGATTGTCATTACAATTAAAATGAGTGTAGATTTTGAAACTTTAAACATACTTGTATCGATGTCAAAAGCTTTTGGATTTACTTTAGGTCCTGCTAAACTAATTGTAATCATTGTTGCAATGGTAAGTAGAAAAGACCATCCCATATTAATTAGGAATGGAATTTCATAAGCACCATTTTTATTTAAGTAAGCTGTATACATGATGTTTTCATGACCTAGTAAACCAACTGCATAATTGTTAAAGAAGATAGAAAGCACAAATCCAGTAATTAAACCAACCATAGCGGCAGTACCTGTAGTTCGTTTCCAGAAAAATCCTAAAATAAACATTGCAAATACACCTGGGCTAATAAAACCAGTATACTTTTGAATAAAGGTAAAACCACCTTCACCACCTATACCTAATAAATCCTTCCATGTAAAAATAATCGCAATAATCATAGATGCAAATACTGTTAACCTACCAGTCCAAACCATTTTCTTTTCATTTGCATCTTTATTAATATATTTTTTATAAATATCTAGTGTAAAAATAGTTGATATACTATTGGCCTTGCCAGCTAACGAAGCAACAATGGCCGCTGTTAATGCAGCAATGGCAAGCCCTTTAAGTCCATCAGGCAAAAAAGCTAAAATAGCAGAATATGCACCATCCTTTCCACCATCAAAACCAGGAAGCTGACCATTTTTGTATAGAACAAATGCAGCAATACCAGGTAACATCACAATAATTGGCATAAATAATTTCATAAAACCAGCAAACAAAATTCCCTTACGTGCAGTTTCTAATTTTGCACCTAATGCTCTTTGAGTGATGTATTGGTTACATCCCCAATAATTTAAATTCACAATCCACTGTCCAGCAAAATACATTGCTATACCTGGAAGTACAATGTACTTATCTCTTGCCAATTGGCCAGCTACACTCATGTCGGTGTTATTAGGCTTTGGTATAATCAACTTAAAATGTTCTGGAGCTTGTGCAAGCAAAGTTTTAAAACCAACAATAGCACTTCCATTAACTACGCCATTTATTCTTTGATCAACAATTTGTAATGCCATATATACTGTTGCAAAACCTCCAACAATTAATATAGCTACCTGAATAACGTCTGTAAAACCAATTACTTTCATGCCACCTAGTGTGATAAATAAGGCCATTACCATAAGTCCTATCATAACTACATGTAGGTATTCGCCTCCTAATAAACCATTGATTGCAACGGCTCCTAAATATAAAATTGATGTTAAGTTTATGAACACATACAAGAACAACCAAAAGATGGCCATTACCAGAGACACAGACTCATTATACCTCGTTTTTAAAAACTGAGGCATTGTATAAATTTTATTTTTTAAATAAATAGGAATAAACCATACAGCAATAATAATGAGCGCTAGTGCAGCGATCCATTCATAGGCTGCTACAGCAGTACCAACAAAAAAACCTTCACCGCTCATGCCAATAAACTGTTCAGCAGAAATATTAGAAGCTATAAGAGATGCTCCAATGGCCCACCAAGTGAGTGATCCTTCTGCAAGAAAGAAATCCTGAGAAGCAGAGACGTCGTTTTTCTTTTTCTTATATACCCAATAGCCATAACTAGATACCAAAATAAAATAAAGAATAAAAATGATTTTGTCTGAGAGGGCAAGTGCGTTCATAGGAACAATCGTTTAAATGTTTGGTAATTTTATAGTAAATCGTTTAATCTTTCATCGGTATAATCATCAATAAAAAATAACACATTAGGCAAGTGCTCAAACTCATGTATTTCGTGATATGTTTTAATCACAACAGCTTTCATTCCAGCTCTTAATGCAGATTCAACGCCTTTGGGAGAATCTTCAAATACAACACAATTTTCATAAGACATTTGTAACCCATCTGCGCATTTTAGAAATGTTTCAGGATCAGGTTTGCTAATAATTACATCATTGGCACTTACAATTGTAGAAAAATTAGATCGTAAGTTTAGACCATCTAAAATGTAATCTATATTAAACATAATAGCAGCAGAGCCAATAGCCATGGGTATTTTGGCTTCATAAGCTTTTTCAAAAAAATGACCAAGTCCATTAATAAGTTTTAAATGAGGTGTAAATTCTTTTTGATATCCTCTTTCTTTTTCAAAAGACATTTCATCCATTTGCGCTTTGGTAAAATGGTCTTTACCAAAAATACGAATCAGAAGCTCTTCGTTTTTACCATACATTTCTTTTTTAACTTGTTCCCAAGTTAATTTCGCGCCCAGTTGATTAACAAGGATATTATACCATGCACGCGCATGAAATTCCATATCATCAATGATTGTTCCATTTAAATCGAAAAGAAATGCCTTTTGCATTATTACTGTTTGTTTAATTGATAGTATACATCACTCCACTTTAATTCATTTTTAAATTGATGTAATGTTGTTTCTTTCCCAATTAATAAAAATTCTATTCCAGCCATTGCTGCAAAATCTTCTAAATGTTCTGAAGTTAAATTCTGTGAATAACATGTATGGTGCGCACCACCTGCATAAATCCATGCCGCACAACCAACATGCATATTTGGATATGGCTGCCATAAAACTCTTGCTACTGGCAGCTTTGGTAATTCATGTACTGGTGCAACAGCTTTAACTTCGTTTATGAGTAAGCGAAATCGGTTGCCCATGTCTACAATTGATGCGTTGAGTGCAGGACCAGGTGCTGAATTAAATACTAGTCTTACTGGATCTGCTTTTCCACCAATACCCAAAGGATGGATTTCGCAATTTGGTTTAGCGTCTGCTATGCTCTCGCAAATTTCTAACATATGAGCACCTAATACCATTTTATTCGATGGATTAAAATGATAGGTGTAGTCTTCCATAAACGAATTGCCACCTTGTAATCCTGTACCCATCACTTTCATAGCTCTAACAAGTGCTGCAGTTTTCCAATCACCTTCTCCACCAAATCCATAACCTTTTGCCATTAAACGTTGAGATGCAATACCAGGTAATTGTGCCATGCCATGCAAGTCTTCAAAAGTATCTGTAAAACCTTTAAAATTTCCAGCTACTAAAAATGATTCAAGGCCTAATTCAATTTTTGCAGCATCTCTTAATGATGCACGCTGCGCACCACCCTTTTGTAGAGATGGCATTAAATTGTAACTGTCTTCATAAATTTCTATAAGTGCATCAATTTGAGCTTCAGTTACTTCATTTATAACTTTAACTAAATCTCCTATGCCATAAGTGTTTACAGAATAACCAAACTTGATTTCTGCTTCAACTTTATCACCATCGGTAACTGCCACCTGACGCATATTATCACCAAAGCGTACAAACTTTGCACCCTGCCAATCATTCCATCCAGCAGCAGCTCTTGTCCAGGTATTTATTTTTGTAATAGTTTCTTCATCTTGCCAATGCCCAACTACTACTTTTCTATTTAAACGCATACGGCTCATTATAAACCCAAATTCTCTATCTCCATGTGCAGACTGATTGAGGTTCATAAAATCCATATCAATTGAATCCCAAGGAATGTCTCTATTAAATTGTGTATGAAAATGTAAAAGCGGCTTTTGTAAAATTTTTAATCCACCAATCCACATTTTTGCTGGAGAAAATGTATGCATCCATGCAACAATTCCGATACAGTTTTTAGTTGTATTGGCTTCTTGACAAATAGCATAAATTTCTTCTGGTGACTTAACAGTTGGTTTCCAAATAACAGATACAGGAATTTGTTCACTCGCATGTAATGATGCAGCAATCGCTTGTGCATTTACAGCAACTTGTTGTAATGTTTCTGCACCATATAAATCTTGACTACCTGTAACAAACCAAACTTCTAATGAGTTTAAACTTTTCATATACTATAAATTAATCCTTATTTTTATTGACCATAGTAACTATCAGGCCCATGTTTTCTTTCGTAATGTTTTCTAATAAGTGCATCTTTTAAGCGAGGTGCTTTTGGATTGATTTGCTCAGTTAATAAAGCCATCTGTGCAATTTGTTCTAACACGGCGCTATTATGAACCGCTTTGTCTGCATTTTTACCCCATGTAAATGGTGCATGATTTCCAACCAGTACCATTTCTACTTCTTTGTAATCAAGTCCTTTGTCTTTAAAACAATTAATGATTTGAAATCCAGTTTCCAATTCATAGTTCCCTTCAATCATATCATCACTCATAGGAGGTGCACAAGGAATATCTACCGTGTTGTAATCGGCGTGTGTAGTACCAAAAATAGGAATGTCTCTTTGAGATTGTGCCCAAGCTGTTCCATACACAGAGTGTGTATGCACAATACCTCCAATTGTTTCCCAATGTTTATATAGCACTGCATGTGTTTTAGTGTCTGAAGAAGGTCTCAAATTTCCTGCAACAGTATTTCCTTCAAAGTCTACAATTACCATATCTGCAGGTGATAGTTTTTCATACGGAACACCACTTGGTTTTATTGCAAAAACACCCAAGCTTCTGTCTACTGCACTTACATTACCAAATGTAAAAAGCACTAGACCTAATTTAGGTAATTGTATATTGGCGGCATAAGCCTCTTCCATAATGTGCGCATATTTATTCATACCTTATATTAAAGTTGTGTTTCAATAAAATTGCCTAATTTTTTATATTGCTCGTATCGTTTTTGATAATAATCCACTCGCATTTCGTTAGGCGCATATTCTTTATCAAATCCTTGACCCATGGCCTGCATCGCATCTTCTACTTTTGTATAAACGCCAGCAGCAGTAGCTGCAAACATTGCTGCGCCAAGTGCACATGTTTGTTCAGATTTATGAATGCGTATTGGCATATTTAAAACGTCTACCAAAACCTGCATAATGTAGGGTGATTTTTTTGCAACACCACCAAGTCCAATAAGTCCTTTTACTGGAATGCCTTCTGCTTTAAATCTTTCTACAATTGCTTTTGCACCAAAGCAGGTTGCCTCTACTAATGCTTTAAATAATCGAGGCGCATCTGATCCTAAACTTAATCCAGCAAATGCACCATGCAACATTTGATTGGCATCTGGTGTACGTCTGCCATTTAACCAATCAATTGCTATTTCATCATTTAGGTCAAGTGGTAGTTGCGCAGCTTGTTCAGCAAGTGCTGCCATAATTTTATCTGCTGTTTTATTTTTTAACGCTTCATCTTCTAATAATTCTAAACTCCAAGCAAGCGTATTTTTTAACCAAGCATATGCATCCCCAAAAGCAGATTGACCCGCTTCCATACCGATCATTCCTGGAATGATTGATCCATTTACCTGGCCACAAATACCACCCACTAAAGTGTCTTTTACTTCATTTACTGGGGCCACCAACATGTCACAAGTTGAAGTGCCTATTACTTTACTTAAAAAATATGGTTCAATCTGACCACCAACGGCACCCATATGGGCATCAAAAGCACCAACTGCTACAACTAATTGATTATCAAGACCTAAACGAGTTGCCCAGGCATCACTAAGTTGCCCAGCTGCCTTATCGGAAGTATAGGTTTGAGAAGGTAGCTTGGCGGTAAAACCAGTAAGTAATGGATTTAAACTTGAAAAAAATGAATCTGGTGGATAACCACCAAAAGCTTCACTCCACAATCCTTTATGTCCAGCACTACATACACTTCTTTTTATAGCTGCAACATTTGTTCCGCCTGTTAAAACAAATGGAATCCAATCACAATGTTCTACCCAACTATGTATTGCAGCAGCAACTTTTGCATCTGCTTTTAATACGTGAAGCAGCTTTGCCCAAAACCATTCACTACTATAAATACCTCCAACATATTTTAAGTAATTGGTTTCAAATTTTTTTGCATGTTCATTAATAGCGGCAGCTTCCGCTACACTCGTATGATCTTTCCATAACACAAACATTGCGTTTGGATTATCTGCAAATTCAGGTAATAAAGCAAGTGGTGTACCAGTAGCATCAACAGCTACAGGCGTTGAACCAGTTGTATCTATGGCGATTCCCTTTATATTTTTTGCAACGGCAGGACCTACTTTTTCTACACACTCTTTAACCGTAGATTCAAGTCCTTCGAGGTAATCAAGAGGATGCTGACGAAACTGATTTTCTGAGGCGTTGCAATACGTCTGTTGTTTCCAACGAGGGTAATAAAATACCGAGGAAGCAAGTTCTTGACCTGAAGCTGTATCAACAACAATAGACCTTACAGAATCGGTTCCAAAGTCAATACCTATGACATATGAAGGCTTTTTCATATTGCAAGCATTATTTTTTCTTTTATTAGCTAATATAAACAAATTTTTATAATAAGTGTAAATTTTACGTTTATTTTGATGTTGCCATAGCACTTTGTAAAAAATAGAAAATCATATTTTCTACCAATTTTATTTGTAATTAAATATAGTTAATCAAATAACAGTTTCTTGAATCATGAAAAGTTTATAACTTACAATTGATTAATTTCAAAAAGAAAAAAACAATTAATAATAGTTTACACATTAAATAATATTAACTAAACAGAGAAAATATTTAATAAAGAAAAGTCGTACATTCATTGAAATTAATTTCAATTTGAGAAAAAATCTAATACATTAAAATAAAATAACGTGTATCCAACTCTATCTAATTACTTAGTCTTTTTCTTATTGAATAGTATTTTTATACCTTGTCAGGCAACTAGCATTACTAGTAATTATAATATTACTTATAAACAAACAGCTTATTATATAAGTAATAATGGAAATGATAATAACAATGGTAGTAAAGAGCATCCATTGCAAACTTTAAATAAAATTTCTAAATTATCTCTAAATGCAGGTGACTCAATTTTACTTAATGGAGGGCAAATATTTAACGGTACACTAGCCATTAATTATAATAAGGTCGGAACTGAAAAAAAGCATATTATTATTTCATCATATGGTAAAGATATTGCCACCATTAATAGTTCAAGTGAAATAGGCCTTGATATCTATAATAGCAGTTATGTGATTATAAAAAATATAAAATTACTTGGCGCAGGCCGTAAAAATGGAAATACCACTAGTGGCATAAAAATTTCATTTTGTAAAAATATTATAATTGATAATATTGATGTAAGTGGTTATCAAAAATCCGGTTTGTTAATTCGCAATTGCAGTAATATGATTGTAAAAAATGTAGTGGCGCATGATAATGGGTCTGCGGGTATATCAGTAGAAGGTGATAATTTTTTAAAGAAAGATAACCGGAATATTGAAATCAGTTATTGCAAAGCGGAGAACAATCCGGGTGACCCAACAAATAAAGACAATCATAGTGGAAGCGGCATTGTCATTGGTCAATGTACCAATGCAAAAATTTCATATTGTACTGCTACTAACAATGGCTGGGACATGCCTCGCATTGGAAATGGCCCTGTTGGAATATGGGCATGGGAATCGGATAGTGTTACAATAGAACATTGTCTTTCTTATCGTAATAAAACTTCTAAAGGTGGAGAAGATGGAGGCGGTTTTGATTTTGATGGAGGCATTACTAACTCTGTATTGCAATATTGTTTGTCATACGAAAATGAAGGAAGTGGTATTGGCTTGTTTCAATACAACAGTGCATCTTTATGGAGTAACAATATTGTAAGATATAATATTAGTATTAATGATGGCAATGTTTCAGCTGCAAAAGCTGGTATCTATATTTGGAATCTAAGCTCAAAAGATAATTTGCAACAATGTTATATCTATAATAATACTATTTACAATAATAAAAATGCTGCAATAAGTTATTCTGTTGCAGCAGCAAATAAAGACATCTTTTTTTTTAATAATATTTTTGTAGGTAATACTGTAATCATTTCTGGGGAAGATTCTATAAGTAAATATTTTGGTAATTGCTGGTATAGCTTAAACGACGGGTTTAATGTAAACGGTATTACGAATTTTGATAACTGGCGCAATCAAAAAAAACAGGAAATATTTGATGATACAAAAACAGGAATAAATACTGACCCTGCTTTTGCAAATATCTTAAACTTAAATATTACCGATGCAAAAATGTTGAATTCATTTTCAATACTAAAAGCGAAAAATTCGCATTTAGTAAATGGTGGCATAGATTTCCAGCAGTTATTTAATATACCAAATGGTGGTAAAGATTTTAATGGTAATACTGCAAAGGTTAAAAGTATTGGTGCAAGTTTTTAAAACCAACAATAATTTAGAATTAAACTAAGAATAATATCATATTTTAAATTACTAACATTAAATGTCAATATAGTTAAATCAATAATTACTAGAAAAAATAGAAACCATGAAAATGAAAAAATATTTTTTGATGATTTTGTTAGGTACTAGCCTACATACTTTGGGACAGTTAAAAATTCCTCCAATGCCAAATAAAAAAATATGGAAGGATACTAAGGGTAATCCTATCAATGCACATGGTGGCGGATTGCTATTGCACAAAGGTACCTACTATTGGTTTGGAGAAATTAAACAAGGCAATACCTGGTTAGTGCCAGGACAGCAATGGGAAGATTACCGTGTGCCTGCAGGTGGTATAAGTTGTTATTCATCCAAAGATTTGATAAAATGGAAATTTGAAGGCAAAGCTTTGGCAACGTTAAAAGGACAACCAAATCACGATCTTGATACTAGTAAAGTTGTTGAACGACCAAAAGTGATCTATAATCAAAAAACAAAAAAGTTTGTGATGTGGATGCATGTCGATGCAAATGATTATTCTTATGCTCAAACTGGTGTTGCTATAAGCGATAAACCTCAGGGACCTTACAAATTTTTGGGTAGCATAAAACCAAATGGACAAGAAAGCCGAGACATGACCTTGTATAAAGATGATGACAATAGAGCATATTTAATTTATTCATCTGAATCAAATAAGACAATGCAAGTTTGTTTATTGAATGATGATTATTTATCTCCAACAACAAATTACAAACGTATAACTTCTGCACAAAATAGAGAAGCACCAGCAGTATTTAAATACAATAAAAAGTATTACCTCATTACTTCTGATTGTACAGGCTGGTCACCAAACCAGTCTACTTATGCAATTGCAGACAGTTTATTAGGTGATTGGAAGCAAATGGGTAATCCTTGTTTGGGTAATGGTGCCAAAAATACATTTGGTGCACAGAGCACTTATATAATTCCTATTCATGGTCATCCAGATACTTTTCTTTTTTTGGCTGATGTATGGAATAAAAAAAATCTGCAAGATTCAAGATATATCTGGTTGCCAATTAAAATGAAGGAAAATAAACCTTTAATAAAATGGATACCATGATAAAAATTAAAAAATATTTACTTATAATAGCTTTAGTATTTTTTCAAATTATCAATGCTTTTTTTAGTAATGCACAAAGAGTATCTTTTACATCAACTATTGTTAGTCGTGTTGAAGCCAACAAAAAATATGTGTATAATGTAATCGTTAATGATTCTTCCCAAAAAACCATAAAATTTACCTTCAACAATCTCCCTTCATGGTTATCTTTTGATTCAAAAAATAATATTTTATCAGGGATAGCAAAAAAAACTGGGCAATACGCTATAGAAATTTCCGCATCAAATGGCGATACCATAATTCATCAAAATTTTATGCTTACCGTTTTTAATAATCAAACGATGAATATTTTACCATTGGGGAATTCAATTACAAATGGTTCAAAAATGTACAATAGTTATAGAAGAGATCTATGGCAAATGTTACACAAAGAAAATTATAATTTTGATTTTATAGGATCTTGGAATAAAATCCATATGGGCGGCAATGCCCCCAATCCTGATTTTGATATGGATCATGAGGGTCACTCTGGTTGGAAAGCGAGTGATTTATTAAGCCAGCCAAATTGGGATAATGAAAGAGGAAATATAAGAGAATGGCTCCTTACTTACAAACCTGACATTGTTCTTCTTGAATTTGGTACAAATGAAGTTTTTCAATGTATTTCAAATGCTGATGCAATAGATAATATTGACACCGTTATCCAATTATTAAGAAAGAAGAATAAATCAGTAAAAATATTTATAGCTCAAATCCCACCGCTTGGTGCTACTTGGGCTGAAAAAAAATTATGTAATAATGATACTGAATATTCAAAAGCTGTATTAACTTTTAATAAAGCTTTATTACAATATTCCAAAGTAAAAAATTCGAATACTTCACCCATTATTATTGTTGATCAATTTACAGGTATAAATCCTGCAATAGATATGTACGATGACATTCATCCAAATGGTATAGGTGAAAAAAAAATGGCTAAAAAGTGGTTTATTGCAATAAAAAAATATCTAAGAAAATTAAATTAATTATAGAAATTATGAAAAAATTATGTTTATTCTTATTAATGTTTTGCTCTTATATTCAAGTTAATGCAATGATAACATTGCCTGCAATAATTGGTTCACACATGGTATTGCAACAGAATAGTACTATAACCATTTGGGGCTGGTGTGCGCCGCAGGAAGAGGTAAAAATAAAAATAGGATGGGACACTACAACTTACACCGCCATTGGTGATAGGAATGCTAAATTCAGTATTAAAATTCAAACACCTGAAGCATCAGGTCCTTTCACCATTAGCTTTGACGGTTGGGAAAATACAATAAAACTTGATGATGTTTTAATTGGAGAAGTATGGTTGTGTGGTGGGCAAAGTAATATGACATTCAGTGCTAATAATGGTATAAAGCAGGCCATTGATGAAGCCCCAAATGCAAATAATACAAAAATTCGTTTCTTTTATGTTAATTTATCAACCAGTGAAAATATACAGGAAGATGTTCAGGGTCATTGGGTGGTTTGCACACCTGAAGAAATGAAGCGTTTTAGTGCTGTTGGTTATTTTTTTGGAAAGGAAATTCAGGAAAAATTAAATGTAGCTGTTGGTTTAATTAATAGTAATTGGGGAGGAACTTCTGCAGAAGTTTGGACACCTGCTAATTTAGTAAACAATGATTCATTATTAAGACAAAGCGAGGGAAAAATTTGGTCATCCGATATTTGGTGGCCAACGAAACCGGGTGTGTGTTACAATGCAATGATATCACCAATTTCAAATTATAATATCGCAGGTACTATCTGGTATCAGGGAGAAAGCAATACTGATGCAGCCTTCACTTACGAAAAATTATTTACAACAATGATTGATGCGTGGCGCAAAGCTTGGAAAAAAGATTTCCCTCTTTATTATGTTGAAATAGCACCATCAGCACATTACCAAGGTAAGTATAGTGGAGCTCTATTAAGAGAGGCTCAAGTGAAATGTAAAATTATTCTTAAAACTGGAATGATAGTTATCAGTGATTTGATAAATGATATCAATAATATTCATCCTCAAAATAAAAAAGATGTTGGCTTAAGATTAGCAAAATATGCTTTAGCAGAAACCTATCTAAAAAAAGGTTTTGAATATAAAAGTCCTGAGTATAGTAAGATGGTGATAGAAAAAAATAAGATACGTATATTTTTTACTGACGCTGGAGATAACTTAGTCAGTAAGGATGGAGAGCCAAGGGAATTTTTAATAGCAGCAAGTGATAAAGTTTTTTTACCTGCAACTGTAAAAATAGAAGGTAATACTGTTGTTGTATATAATAAAAATATTCAGCTACCTGTTGCTGTTCGCTTTGCATTTGATAATACTTCTATTCCAAATTTATTTAGCAAAAGTGGACTACCAGTAAATAGTTTTCGTACTGATAATTGGCCTGTCCAATAATATCTAAAATCAATATAAAGCAGTTTACAAAAGTTATAATTTAGTAATTTTTTTTGTTTAATATTTAAAAAGAAAGAAATATCCTTGCGTGAGGAGAACACCCTCTGGAATCGGTCCAAATCGGTTGATTTCAGTTTTTATAAAACATAACATACTATAAATCAACGCCTTCATTTTTTCAAAAAATATTCATAACCCTGAGGTCCCGGGTTCAAATCTCGTTCTCGCTACATGAAAATCAAGGACTTACGTTAAATCGTGGGTCCTTTTTTGTTTCTGCGTGAGGTTTTGCGTGAGGAAATTTTCATTTTATATAATACTTTGGGTGATAAACAATAACAAATAATCTACAATCATTTTCTAAATATTATGCTTGTTTCATATGATTTAAAATTATGTAGTTTTGATTACTATGTATGAAAATCTAATAAAATATTGTAAGTCATTTGTAGAAATAGATGAGGCATCCGAAGAAGATTTGCAATCTAATTTTCTCCCAAAAAAGATAAACAAAAAAGAGTTTTTGCTAAAAGAGGGTAAGATTTGTAATATGGTTGCTTACGTTGATAAAGGAACTATGAGAATCTTCCACACTATTGATGGCAATGAACTTACCTGTGATATTATTTTAGAAAATTCATTCGTTACCGATTTTAAAAGTTTAAATAATGGGGAGGCTTCTGTTATTAATATTCAAGCAATAGATGATTGTGAATTATTGATCATTGATAAATTTGATTTGATTAAATTATATGATACCAATAAGCATATCGAAAGGTTGGGTAGAATTATGGCAGAAAAAATTGCTATTCGAACTATTGAAATAGCTGCATCTCTATCTTTTGACAAACCTGAAATGAGGTTTAAAAAGTTACTTTCAACGCAACCAGAATTATTTCAAAAAGTTCCTCAAAAATACCTAGCCAATATATTAGGAATTAGTCCTGAAAGTTTAAGTAGAATTAAGGCTAGGAAAAACTTAACATAAGTCAAGTTTTTTTACCTTCTCTATTAAGACATTTGTTGTATAACTATATACAACTACTATGAGTGAATTACATGTAATTTTTGGAACTGGCCCTTTGGGTCGCTATACTGCTGAATCCTTAATTGAAAAAGGCCATGAGGTCAGATTAATCAATAGAAGTGGTAAAATGGAAATGAAGCCAGAAGGAGCTGAGCTTGTGATTGGAGACGCTTATAATTTTCTTCAAACTATTCAATTGGTAGATGGAGCAACGACTATTTACCAATGCGCTCAACCTGCTTATCATAAGTGGGAACAAGAGTTTCCCAATTTACAGAATGCTATTATAGAGCTTGCTAATGTGTCTAAATCAAAACTTATAGTGGCTGAGAATTTGTACATGTATGGTAAACCCAGTGCAGCAAATATGACTGAAAAAACGCCTTATGAACCTTGTTCAAAAAAAGGAAAGGTTAGAACAGAAATGACAAAGGTTTTATTTGATGCACATGCGAATGGATTCATTAGAGCAGCTTCAGTAAGAGGTAGTGATTTTTTTGGGCCATGGGAGCCCAATAATGGGGAGAGGATCTTTAAGGCGGCATTAAATAGGAAGCCAATTAATATGCTTGGTAAATTAGATCAACCACATAGTTTCACTTATGTAAAAGATTTCGGGAAAGCACTTGCAATAGCAGGTACAAATGATAAAACATTGGGGAGGGCATGGCATGTTCCCTCTGGGAAAGCATACACGCAACAAGAGATAGTTGACATTATTGCTAAACAACTAGGGTATGAATTAAAAGCAAGAACTGCAGGTAAGTTTATTTTAAATTTAATTGGCATTTTCAATCCTTTAGTCAAAGAGGTTATTGAAATGTTATACCAATATGAAGCACCTTTTATAATGGATGCTTCAGCCATGGAAAAGGAATTTGGCATGACTGCTACTCCCATGGAACAAAGAGTTTTAGAAACACTTGATTGGGTTAAACGTTATAAAAATAATTAATTTAATCCTATGCACTCTGCGTGAGGATAACACCCCTTGAAATTGGCTCTGAATATTATATTTAATTGAAACTCAATTTCAAAGCCTACTATTTTCTCATAATTTACTTATTTTAACCAGTTTAGGTTGAAATAAGGCCTTAAAATTATAAGGCAATCACATCAATCTTCATTAAATTTACAATATGAAACCAAGGTTATACTTTGGTACATCTGTTTTCGGAGGGATTTATGATGAAGAATTTGAAGAAATCACTTCCGCACTTTTTGAAAAAGTTAAACTTGGTCAAATTATATGTGTCTATTCTGATTTATCAACTGCTGAACTTCAAAATGCTCCAGATAATGTAAAACAACATTTTGAATCTTTACCCAAAGAGCATGTTGA
>Ga0214919_10005831_pt1 | contig 17204 bp, 20 predicted proteins | sample LL1503_MetaG_FD_177994 | JGI IMG/M metagenome (GOLD analysis project Ga0214919, IMG submission 177994) | Freshwater microbial communities from Lake Lanier, Atlanta, Georgia, United States - LL-1503 | ecosystem: Environmental > Aquatic > Freshwater > Lake | place: USA: Georgia | collected...
GATGTTCCTATCGATACCTTTCTATTCAAGTTAAATTCATATACAAATATTATTAAATTCTATGATTATTTTCCCCATTTATGTTATTCACCCTATGGATATAAATCAGATATTAGGAATTGATTTAATTGCTTAAAAACATAATATATTAGTAATAATAATGTCAAAAAATCCAACCGTATCAATTCATACAGTAACTAATTTATCAAGAGAAAAACATCTCAAAATATTAGCCGATATTATTAATGGTCAAACCTATAAGAATATAGCAGAATGGATAATAGTTGAGGGTTCTCAAACACTAGAAGAATCTATTTATAATAAAATATTAGTAGAAGAAATGATTAAAAATAGCAAGACAGAATATACGATTAAATATATAGAATTTGTTCAACCAAATGAAACAATAGGTACACTAAGAAATAGAGGTAATATTAATGCAAAGAGTGATATTATTGTATGGATGGATGACGACGATTATTATTTTAATCGTAGGATTGAACATGCTGTTGATAAATTACAAAGTTCACAGCTTGATATTGTATGGTGCCCAGCTATTTATGTGCATGACATTGTATTAAATAAAACAGTAGTGGCTAATATTTTGGTAAATAATAGCATTGCATTTAAGAAAGAGTATCTTAAAACTCATAAATATGATGAATCACCGAACAAACCAGGAGAACCTACGAATGAGGTAATGACATTTATAGATATAACAAAAGGAGGTGTTATATCAGGAGAATTATGTTTAGTAAAAATGATAGATGAAATGGACAATTGTAATATGAAGGGTATATTTATAGCATCAATATTACAAAAGATGCAAGGATGGAATAAAATGGAAGATAGTGTGATAGAATATCTTATTTCTAACGAGTTTTATTCAAGATATAAAAAAATTATGGTAATTGAAGAGGAATTAGTTTATGATATTGTATATTTTACAGGAGGTCACGGAATAGAATGGGAACCAACGGATATGAAATTAGGAGGTTCTGAACAGGCAGTTGTTCATCTATCTAAACATTGGGTTAAGATGGGTATGAAAGTAGCAGTTTATGGTAATTTCAAGAAAGACCAAGTAGTAGATAAAGTAGAATATATCCAATGGACTAAATTCCCGTATGAAAAGAATGTAAAAATCTTAGTAGCGTGGCGCTCTCCAGGAATTATCCTGCTAATGAATTTTATGCGACCTAATAGTACCAAACGATTAATAGCAGATTTTCACGATAATTTTTCATATACTCTTGCTAATCTGGATAAGAATTTATTGATGCCATTTCTTGATAAAGTAGACCGATATAATGTGAAGAGTGTTTATCATAAGAAATGTTTCCTAGAATTTATGGAGAAAGAAATACCAGAAGAAAAATTTAATATTATAGTGAATGGTGTGAGAGTAGAAGAATTTTTAGTTAAAGATGATGATTGGATAAGAAATCCATATCGTTTTTGTTATTGTTCAAGTTATGATAGGGGGTTAGAGACTATTTTAGAAAAAATCTGGCCAATAATATATAAATCAGAACCAAGAGCAGAATTACATGTTTATTATGGGATGGATTATATATATGATGAACAATTTAAATTGAGACTTAAATTACTATTGAGTCAGGATGGTGTGATGGACCACGGAAGACAACCCTTATCTATGGTAGCAAGAGAGAAATATTTATCTACTTTTCACTTGTATTTAAATGATTCTATTGCAGAGATTGATTGTATTAGTATCCGTGAAAGTCTAGTAACTGGCTGCATCCCAGTGATTTCTAAATTTGGTGTATTTGCCGAACGTCATGGATTACAATTTGATTGGACACCGTCAGATAAAGATTTTAATAAAACATGTGAAACAATAGCAAATGAATTGGTCAACTATATGAAGGATACTAATTTGATAGAAACAGCAAGGAATCAATTAATGATTTCCCCAACTATTATTAAATGGGAAGTCGTAGCAAAAAGATGGTTAGAAACATTATAATTATTAATAAAAAACGGCACACCGATTGTTCGCTCGAAACAAAGTTTGATATGTTTATCTTTGTAAGATGCACCTTAATCGCGAAAAAATTAAATAGAATGAACACTATTTTCATACTATATTATTTATTATATTGGCATATCAATTTAATAAAAAGGGGACTATTTTAAATGACAAACTCAAATAAAATTATTCCTTATAAACTTTTTCTTTTTTCTATATTTCATTATAATTTCTTTTATATCTTCTTTTTGTCTTAGTTAATGATGATTTAAAGTAATTCCTATTATGAAGATACACAAAAAAAATATATGATATTATTAACATATCTAATATTTAGCAACTTCTTTATAAAATTGTTTAATATCTGTTGGTTTGTTATATCTTTCTTTTAGATAATGTAAATGTTATAAAGATTTAATAATATTATCATATTATATAATGTCAGAATCCCAAGTTGATGAAGCTACTTATTTGAATGAAAAGTATTTTAAAAATATGCCCAATGGTGTCTACGTCGAAGTAGGAGCATTAGACGGTGAACTATATTCAACTACTAAATTATTTGAGGATAATCATAACTGGACCGGTGTTCTTGTTGAACCCAACCCAGTTCAATATGAATCGTTACAAAAGAATAGACCTAAATCAAAAACATTTAATAATTTGGTATCAGATTCAACCGAACCACTTGAATACCAATATTTTTTAACAAATTATGCAGCAGTATCAGGTGTAACCACCACATTACCCCAAAAACATTTGGATGATTATTTCAAGAGTGATAGTGATTGGGTTAAAGAACAACCTCGTGCAACAGAAACTCTCACCCCTCGTACTCTAACCGATCTTGTAAAGGAAAGTGCTCTTGAACGTATTGATTTGTTAACAGTTGATGTTGAAGGTCACGAAGTTAATGTTCTTCGTTCCTATGATTTTAGTGTTCCAGTATATATGGTTATGGTAGATATTGATGATAGTGCCACTGGAGTAGTTGTTAAAGAACTTTTAGAAGCAAAAGATTTTGTATTTGTTGAGAATTATAATAACAATCACGTTTATGTTAATAAGAATGTCCGTCTTGATAATTCACACTTGACCAAACCATTATACGAAGCACCATATGATATTGTATATAATGTTGGTTCATATGATTCAAAATATAACCCAGTTATTATGATGTTATCAGATGAGACATTTCTTTCAATGGCTAAACTTTGCGAAGAATGGGTTAAACTTGGTAAGAAAGTAGCAGTATGTGGTAACTTTGAAGAAGAACTTATGATTAACGAAGTTGTCTATTTGAATTGGGATAAATTTCCAAAAGAAAAACACGTAGGTGTATTAGTTGCTTGGAGAACATCAGGTATTATATCCCTCCTAAATGGTGAATATCTTGCGGATAAAGTAGTAGTTGATTTTCATGATAACTTCCCCTATTCTCTCGAGAAGGTTGATAAAGAACAATTAGACCAATTCTTAACCAGTGCGTCGTGCTTTTATTTCAAGAGTGAATATCATAAGAAATGCTTTGAAGAAATGAGACCATTAGCAGATAGTAAGAGTGTTGTTCTTATGAATGGTATTAATACTGAACTCTATACACCAAAAGATGATGTTGTGAGACAACCATTTAGGTTCTGTTATTATGCAAGCTATCACAAGGGTTTAGATGTTCTCCTAACAAAGGTATGGCCATTTATTTTTGCGAATGAACCTCGTTCAGAACTTCACGTTTATCACGGTATGGATAATATACCTGAAGAGGAGTATCGTGTTAAAATGCGATTTCTTTTAGGTCAACCGGGTGTAATGGACCATGGTCGTCAACCATTGGTATTAGTAGCACGTGAAAAACATGTTTCTACATTCCAACTTCATCTTAATAATCTTGCAGATGAAGTAGATGCAACAACAGTTCGTGAAAGTTTACGAGCTGGATGCATTCCTCTTATTTCCAAGTTTGGTGTATTTATGGAACGTCATGGTCTTCAATTTGATTGGGACCCTACTAATGACCAATTATGTGCACTTGTAGCAAAAGATATTTTAGAGAAGATGCATAATGATGAGTTTGTAGCCGATGCTCGTAAACAATTAAGTCAATCATATATGACCGAATCATATGAAGTTGTAGCTAAAAAATGGCTCGAAACTTTTCAATAAAAAAATTTGACAATATTTTTATTAAATTAAAATTAATTTAATAAATTTTTATGTTTGTTTAAAATGTTTGTTAATATGTTTGTTAATATGTTTGTTAATATGTTTGTTTACACCCGTGAAGATTTAAAATGTGCACTTAAAATCACATATCATATCGCAATCATCACCATTGCATCCAGCTTTCTTCTTGCATGTACCTGAACAACTGTGACCTGCACTTGATGTATCTGGTTTTGATACATAACCAGCTTTAATACATTGTTCGCCGCATCTGGTTGTGCAACTCTTGTCATTAACTGCGCATCCAACTTGTTTCTTGCAAGCATTAACACAATCAACATTAGGAACGGGTTGACTCGTACCATTAGAAGGTTGGCTAGTAGCTGCTTTAGTGGGAGGGGGTAAAGTCATACCATTCTTAATACATAATATACTAAATTGTTTCTTGCATTGGTCGGTATAACATTGAACTTGTTTCTCTTTTTGTCCTACACAAATTGGGTCTGCAATAGCATTAGAGTCTACTGGCTTTTCAGCAGATGTAACTTTTAATGAATTGGGATCATAAGATTTCTTGCAATCTAACATACAAGCATCGCGTTTTTGTTGCATCGCATCTCGTGTAAGAGCTGGAGCAGTTGGGTCTACTTGTGGACAACATCTATTACATTCCATTAAACGTTTCTCAGCAGGTACACAACTATCAATCATACTTTTATTTTTACAAGTCATCATACCATCATAAGGGTCTTGAGAACTGCAAGCAAAGTAATCATTAACTTCTTTCATATCATAACGTTTTAAAATGACACACGTGGTATCTTTTTTTTGAGTACTATTCATCTTGGCATAATTAGAACAACTAAATGATGTAGGTGCAGGTTTAGTAGTTGCTGTTTGCCAAACCGCAGCAGGAGAAGGTGTTTTGGTTGAAGGGGATGCCATATTTGCGAATGTTTCTATATTCTTTTTCTTTTCGCAAACATAAGCACCGCTAACAGTATATTTACAATGTCTATATTCCATATATATATATATATATAGACATATAAAATAACTTATATTATTAAAAAAAAACTTTTGTTAAAGTGGTTTCTACGCAAAATAATTTATGAACGAAGATTGATATGAATAATAATAATATAAATATCTGCCAAACAGGAGTATTCTTAAATATAAATGAAAATAAATAAGCCCCTATAAATGTTGCAATCATATCAACTATCGCTATATTAAAAAATCGATAACTATGGGCTCCAGTATTTGGTTTCCCAAAGATATCTTTATATTTGCATAAATTGTTCATTATATATATAAATATTGATATATATTAATTATATTATTAAGATATTTTTGTTAATGAATAAATATGATTATTTAAGAGAAAATCAAACAATCTATAATTTACAAACAAATGATTATATGTTAGTTGTAGAAAAATATAATTTACCTAATAATAATGTATTTAATATCATAGAAAACAACCAATATTTATTTGATTGTTATGATTGTAAATTATATTTAAATAATATGCATATAGCAGCATTAACATATTATATAAATAGGAAGAAGCAAATGTTATATATATGTTGGATAAAAGTAGAAGATGAATATCAAAGAAACGGAGTAGGTACTTTATTAATGAATTATGTTATAGTAGAAGCATATAATAATAATTTATTAACAATAGAACTAGAAAATATGGCTGATTCTGATAAAATGCGTTTTTATAATAAATTCGGTTTCATATATACTGATAAAACTGATATTTATGGTAATCCTAAAGAGACAGACCAAATAGGTATGACAAAATTTATGTTAACAACATCAAAATCATATGCAATTCGCTCATTGTATGAAACTGAAAAAGAATTATATATATTATCTTTTTATGAAAGATATGGATAAAATTGTTACTACTACCTAAAAATTAATTTATAATATATAATAGATTATGGAAAAACTAGAACCAATACAATTAAATAGTGTACTGAAAGATACTATTGACTATATAGTTTATATAAACAATAAAATGTTTAAGAAATTCTTGAAAATAACAACATCCGATTGTATACATCTGAATCAGCTACCCTCATTATATCGCAAAATTCATAATATGGAACATAGTTCTGAACGATTTAATGAAATGGCATTGCAAGTATTTAATAATTTTACCGAAGCATCAAAAAATACAAAAATACCTCGTTATATAAGTCGCGAAGACCTTATTATTCTTAGTATTTTTTACACGTGTTATGATATTAATCTATATGATGATACGATAACAGAATATTATAATGAAGAAGTTGACACTATGATAATAAATACTACACGTACTTATATACATGATAATGATAATCTTGGGCAACTATTTGTTTCGTTATATAAACAAGCAAAATCTAGAGGTATAACTATATTATCAACTAAAGATGATATTAAGAGCTTATTCAATTCTAATTACGATAAGAAGGTTATTTATAAAACAAAAAATATGAAATATATTTAGATAAATATTATTAATAATAAAAAAATCCAATTATATTTATAAATTGTTCAGATAATGTTAATATTACTTTCAACAATAAAGCAATAGTTGATAGTATCAAATCAAAACTATATCCTACTTGCCCTAAACAAGAGTGTCCCAAGCAACAATGTCCTGCCTGCCCAAATCAAACTTGCGCCGCTTGCCAGACATGCCCTACTAATAAATTAATTGGTACTGCTGTTGTTACAGTAGTAATTTATTCTGCTATTTTACATTTTAGAAAATAATAAAAAATATTTAATATATATATATATATATATATATATATATATATGAGTTATGCCTCTTTTAAGACTCGTTATGTTGATGATGCCTCAACATATGAAGAAATAGAACATTTTTTAGATATTGGTACTACAGTCCGTAAGGCGAATATTCCTGTCAATGGTGGTATTAGTAATGCAATCATTGGTAAGGGAAACGATGTATTGAGTACCTCTGCTAAGGGTAGTATTGGTAATGCAATCATTGGTAAGGGAAACGATGTATTGAGTATCTCTGCTAAGGATAGTATTGGTAATGCAATCGTTGGTAAGGGAAACGATGTATTGAGTACCTCTGCTAAGGGTATTATTGGTAATGCAAGTTTAGCAAAAAGTCAAGATATGAATATGGTTAAAATGGCTGTTGATAACATGACAAAACTCCCAGTTAATGCTCGTAACATTAATAATTTATCTCAAATATTTATGAATAATATATCCACATATCAAATTGCAGGAGGAATTTCATCAAGTGATGCATCTAAAGATGTTAATATATCAAATATTAATATAGTTAGTGATACTAACAATTCTATCAGTTCACAATATGTTAGAATGGGTATTAGAAATTATATAGCAAACACTATAAAATTATCTAATATCAATATTCAAGCAAGTGTTGTTCACTGCGAATTTGATAATGTTGCTTTATCTGGGCAATATACTGTGGAATTAAATCTTATAAAGAGTCAAGGTTATCACCCTGATTATTTGGGAATAATAAATACTGTAATCCCACCAGCAGTACGTATGGGCTGGGCAAATAGACAAAACTTTGATGTAACACTTGATTTTGAATCATATAGTTTAGATAAAATAATTGTTATTGATAATTCTACTTTTAATAAATTAACACTTCTTAACCCAAATAAATTACCAATTATATTTGTAAATTGCCAAGGACGTGTTAACATTGTTTATAAAACAAATCCTTCCATCCTTAATTTTTTAAGATCCTCTGTTTGCCCAGCTTGTCCAACCTCCCCCGCTTGCCCTCCAGCACCCAAACAAACCTGCCCAACTTGCCCAACTTGTCCCGCTTGCCCTCCAGCACCCAAACATACTTGCCCCGCTTGCCCTGTACCACCCAAACATACTTGCCCTCCAGCACCCAAACATACTTGCCCCGCTTGCCCTGTACCACCCAAACATACTTGCCCTGTACCACCCAAACATACTTGCCCTGTACCACCCAAACATACTTGCCCTCCTGCACGCAAATGTCCTGTATGCTTAGATGATGAAGATGAGGATGACTATTGAAAATATTATTATTTAGACAGTTAAAAATAATTATAAATAATGCTAAGAAAATTTATTTATAATGATTTGAAATTATGTAAGACTACATTTGTTCCCGCATTGTATTGGACTAATCCTATTCCAAAGTATTCTTATAAAATGTTAAAAACCCCTAAATGCACTGAATCGTTTGACCACAATGGTTATGATTTATGTCCACTGGAAAAATTATACGCTCAATATAATACAAATCAAAAAATAAAATATTATCGAGGGTTTAGACCTGGATTACATCTTCCGTGGTTCATACAAGATAAAAAGTTATCAGGTTATGTATTAAATCATTCAATGTTATTAGAGAGGAAAGGATATAATGGTTTAGCATTGGAACAATTACAAGAATTTGCACAATATAATCCATTAATATATCGAATGATAAATTATAAAACAAAATGGGGTTTAGACTTTTCATTAGATTATATTGATACTAATGGAAAGTGTTTTGAAATATTTCATTATGAATACGACTCATTTGATTATATGAAAATTATAGAAGTTAAAAAAAGAATAGAAAATCTAGTTATATCTACTGATTTTAATGAAGTGGCTAGAAATTTAGAAGATAAAAAGTCAGAATGGTATCATTTGGAATTTTTTGAACAGAGTAAATGGAAAACAAATTATTTTAAAACAGAATCTGAACGATTCAAGATGGTTGGATGGCAAAAGTAAATGGGATATTATAAAAAATTACGAGTTTATCTTAAAAAAATCTGCAATGCATCTTTTTTTAATGAAAACAAATTATTTTAAAACAGAATCTGAACGATTCAAGATGGTTGGATGGCAAAAGTAATATTAAACTATTAATTTTTTACTTTTATTTTTTTTAAAGACTAATTCAGGTCTAATAGATTCAGACAGTGATTCTACTTTTATAAATAAATTTTCTATTTCTTTAATATCATCATCACTTTCCATTAAATCGTCTTCGAATGTTTTACTTTTCATACCAACTATATTATTTTGTGTGCACTTGCATGTATTCCAAGTTGCAAGGACAATTTCTTTATAATTATATGATAATACGGCAAAGCCGCAATTTAATTTTTTTAACATTTCTCTCAACAATATATCATTCATATCCTTATCACGAATTGTTTTAAGGATATTGATATCTTCTTCAATTTGATGTTGTTTTTCTTTATTAAATTTATCTTTGTATCTATTATATAATTGCTCCATACGATTAACTGATTTATAAAGCAGTTCCTCAAAAAAATATCTTTTTCTTTCTTTATGTTTCTCAGATGTATCAGTATTATAAACTGATAAATATTGACCTTCTAATGAGGTAGTACAAAAATTATGATTAGATGGAATTTTCTCATTAAAATTTAAGAGTTGTACAAACTTTATTAAACTTTCTATTTTTTTATTAAATATATTCTTTGCATCATTATATGATAAATCAGATATATTTTCATTACCAAATTTATTTATATAAATATTAATATTATTAACAGTACCATTATTTGTATTTGTAACATTAGAAGATATTGATTCAAATTTCTTTTTTAATTCTTCTAATTCTTTTTTAATCTGGTTTGTTTCTATTGTAGGATTCTTACTCTTACAAGTATTATTTATATGATTAATCATACTCTGTTTAGTTGTAAATTTTTTATTACAAACATTACAACAAAAATTTCTAATTTTATTATCATTATTTATTTTCTCACCAGGATGAAATATAGAATTATGCTTCCAAAAACTTTTATAGGATTTATAAACTTTATTACATAATAAACATGTATAACTCATTGTAATAAAGTAGATTTTCTTAAAAAAGTAGATGTTTTCTTAAGAAAATCTACTCGTTTTTTTGTCGATACAATTAGAAAATTGTGATATATTTAAGAAAATCCACTTTTTTATTAGGCGTCTTATAGATTAAAATAAAAAAGTAGATTTTCTTAAAATTTTTTTTTTGGACCATTTTTTATTAACAAAAACTATTTTTAAGTAATTCCATCAATTTGGAACTTGATAAATTATTATAATATCTTTGAAATGATTTTTGACATTCTTCTAATGGTACAGTAAGTATATTGTCATTTTCTTTAAAAATAACATTTTTAGAATCACTAATTAATATAATATTATCCTTAATATTGAACGAGATTGGCATATTGCCATATAATTTTACCCATTGTTCATAGTGGACCTTCTTTATTTCATCATATTTAAATACGAGTAGCTGATTTTCAGTTTGAATAGTAGCGTGTGTTTGCATTGATTTATATATATATATAAGAATAAATATTTTTTATATCAAATTTTTTTTATTTTATATAATAATGAGTAATATGAGTAATTATAATTTAATACAAAATATATATAATAATAATTGCATAACACCTACAGAAGTCTTCAAATTATTACCAATATTTAAGGACTATGCTAGTAAATCAACTAGTGTTCTAGTATTAGGAGTACAAGATATATATAATGAGAATCCTATTTTATCAGCTCTTGTATTTGGGTTACTAAATAATAACAATACCACAAAAAAATTAATTCTAAATGATAAATATGTTTGTAATATCCCTACAATATTAAATGTAGCAAATGATTTAGATTTGGGGTTAGATGTAAAAACCAAATGGTGTAATTCTTTAGAATTGAATATTACACAAAATGTAGATTTAACTTTTATTGATACATGGCATGTCTATGGACAACTTAAACGCGAGTTAGCTAAATTTGCACCACTTACTAATAATTATATTATAATGCATGATACAGTGATAGATGAAGTGTATGGTGAAACAATAAGACGTGGTTTGGATGCAACCACACAAGCAACAGAATCTGGTTTTACATTAGATGAAATAAATTGTGGTGTGGGGAAGGCAATAGATGAATTTTTAGCAGCAAATAGTCATTGGGTACTTGATCAGAAAATAATTTTTAATAATGGTCTTACTATTTTACGAAATGTGAACACTACACAAGCACATTTGTAAAATTATTTTTGTATGTACAATAAAATAATATAATTATTATTTTATTTTATATCAGGTTATAATATATTGGATGAAAATAGGTAATTGTGATTTATGTCTATCCCTAAAATTGATTTATATTTGTGAAGATTGTCATAGCAGTTTTTGTTTCTCTTGTTTATTTGTAAATAGTAGTTTACCAAAACATATTGTATGTAATTGTAAAAATAATATAACTTGTAAAAATAATTGTAAATCTTGTACTACACCCCACTACCATATGATAACTGACAATATAGCGATAGGTGACCATAATTCGGAGTATGATAATTTTGATATAGTTGTAAATCTAAATTATCCTTATAATTATGTACAGGCTTATAAAATAACTAGAAATAAATTAGATAATAAGTTGATATATAATATTGGATTATATGATAATGTAGATCAACCTATGGAAACAGTATTAAAACTTATGATTCCTGAATTAATGAATGAATTAAAGAAGAATCCTAATAAAAAAATTCTATTTCATTGTTATGCAGGTGTTTCTAGAAGTTCAACACTTGCAATTGCAATGATTCATAAATTAACAAAAATGTCTCTAGAAGATGTTTATAAATTAGCAATATCTAAAAGACCTCAAGTACAACCCAATACAGGATTCATAAATGCATTAACACATTATACAAATGATAATTCATTAAAACAATACATGGCTAAAGCCATATAACAATATTTACATAACTTATAGGGTTGCACCACAAGCTAATAACATTTGATGAGCGGCTTCAAATTGTTGTCCATTATGTTTAAGATTCTTGGTCCAAGCACCTAAGGGTGTATCATTATTATCATCTTTATGATTCATATCTGCATGATGATCAAATAATAATTTAATAATATTTTCATTATGAAGAGTAAAAAATAAAGGAGTCATATTATTATTATTCATAGCATTAACATTTACACCATGATCTAATAAAAATTTAACAATATTGTAATTTTGATTTAAACAAGCTAAATGCAATGGTAATGAACCAGACATATTAGTTACTGGTAAATTAATATCAGCACCTAATTGAAATAATTTATTAATAATTACAGTTTTAGAAGTAAATTCATCAGGAGTTGCTGGTGCTGTAGTTGCCATACCAATTGATAAACAAGCATAATGAATTGGAGCACAACCATGAGCATCATACATATTAATAATATGTGGTTGGTGATTAAATAACAATTCAATCTTATTAAGAACATCAGCTGTAGCAGAACCATCGTGTGAGTCAGTTAATTTAAATAAACCAGCACTACAATTCTCAATAGTATTATTGGTAGCATCTTGTAACAAAGTAGTTAATTGGACAGGAGTGTCACTAACACAAGCATTAACAAAATCAGTATTCATTATATATATACTATAATATATATTTTTTTATATCAATTTTTATTTTACGAAATGACAATGAGTAAAATAAAGATTTTGGCGGTCAATTATGCAATATTATTATGTATAAAATATAAATTGTTTAATTTATCTAAAATTATTTTATAACGAATATCGTAGAAATCTTTTACTAAATATTTAGCCAAATCAATTGGAATAATATTACATTTATTTTACACCTTTGCACATTTAAAACGCCGAATTAACGACGAAAAAATAAACAAAAATGTAAAAATTTGGTTATAACACATCGTGAAATGTGTATGAAGTCTTAACCACTACGACAAAATACTTCTGGTCGATGATGAAAAATTTCATCATCCAACTTTACATTTCTACAGAAATGTAAAGGTCTTTTTCCAGTGTTAAATATAGATTTTACTATTTTTAACATATTTTGCACAGCGTTTTTATCTCTGTTATGATATATTTCGCAATTATGCTTAACCGATTGACATCGTAATATATCATCATAATTATTAGCACAACAAATATCGATAAACTGTACTGTATGCATTAAAATAAATAATTTTTATAATTTATCCAATAAATTTTTTGGTTTATACCTAATTAGGGATTCACTAATAAATGGTATTGGTTTATGCATACGAATCTCTCGATTTACAATAATAGCCATGTTCTCTTTAATCTTATCTATATTTGGGTCGGGATCACTAACTTTTGCAACAACTGCTACAAGATTAGCAATATCTTTTAACTGATGAGTTAATCTTACATTTTCATTTTTTAGTTTTGTAACTTCCTTTTTCAATCGCTCTAGTTCAGCTATATTTGTATCATCGTCTGTTTGTACAGATGAGGATATATAATTACAGATATGTGTTGTGCCATCACATATAATAAAGTCTGTTTCAAAATCATAAATAGATTTCTCGCTAGTCATTAATATTGAATATCGAGAAATTTATATATTTTTTAACGAATTTATTTAAGAAAAGTATTTTTAAAACAATAATCTGCATCAGGTCCATTATCTGAAAATTTCTCTGCAATACAATCCCATCCAATTGATTTCAGGTAATCAATAGTAATATTAGCTAATGGTGCATCTTTATTATAATTTATATGTTGAAGTTCCACTATCAGATATTCTGCTTTTTGTAAAACATTAGTTGCACCCTTCAATACATCCAACTCAGCACCCTGAACATCAATCTTAATTAAATCAGGATATTTATAATTCTTTTCCATTACTATGCTATCTAATGTTTTTGTTTTTTTAATAATATAATTTGTTTCTGGGAAAAATTTACCATTATCAAATGCCAACTCTCTATAATATGAATTACCACCAAAATAGAAATCATTCTGATAAAATCGTACTTCCGTATTATCAGTACTGCTTAATACACCCATTGTATAATCATAACCATCGTAAAACCTTTCTACAGGACTAAATGCATCAAATAAATATAATTTAGTATCAGGCCATACTCTCTCTGCATGTCGTGTCCAATGCAATACTGCAGCTCCAATATCATAACAAACATCTGGTACAAAATTATAGTCTACTCGTAACTTGTCTAAAAAATTCTGATGCGGTTTTGGTAGTAAATCTTGGTTGCGTACATTAGTCAGTACTTCCATCACTTTATCAACATATTCACGTTCTTCTGATAACATTATTATTAATAAATAAATACTCTTTATCATACTTCATAATTTTCCTTGTCTAATTCTGTTACAAATAAATCAGCCCATTGTCTAAGTAAATTTGATTTATTATTAACATAGAATATATAATTAGAATTATATGAAATATCATAGAATTTATTGTATTGTTTTATTTTTGCATACCATTTATTATCTTTCATAAAGATTTTAACTAATAATCCGCCAGTTCTTAATTTTTTATCAGTTTTATTTATATATCTCATAGTACCTTTTAAATGTAATATAGAAAATTTCTCAACTGTATCAATATAATCAAAATCACGTAATTCTGTTTCATATTTTTGTATCATATCATTAAGATTATTTTTTGGTAATAATATATCAACAATATCACTAATTTCTTTCAAGCGTTCGTTATTTTTATCACACGACTTTGAGTCACAATTTATTAACATCTATTATATGATGAGATATTTCTTTTTATAGAGAGAACATTTTAATTGAACATGTTTTGATATCTTCATTATACATAAAATACAATTTTATATAAATCATTTTCTATGAATTCGTTTCTATAAAATAATAATTTTGGTTTCAATGGAATGAACTTACCACACACAATATAGAATGAACGATGAAATTGCAATAATACATAGCAACGTACAGATAAAATATTTATTATATCGATTGGTTCGCATTTGGTTATACTCTGAGATGTGAATCTGGCCTAAAGATGCAGAATACACATAATCGTTATAACACATTGTATTTGAACGAGTGAGTACTGGTGGTGGCGGCGGACAATCCTCTGTATGAAGCATTTGATGCATCCGACGAAATACACGAGAAAGAGTCATCCAGAATTCTCTCCAATTTGAATTAGAATCAGACAGATAGAATGTATATGGTGATGATGTCATTTTAGCACAATTCTTATCTGCCATACTGGCAGCCCAATAAAGGGAATTCCTCAACGTGAAGTAGCCGAATACGAACCAAAATGGCCATAATTTGTAAAAATATGCAAGAACAAATGAACTACATACAATAAGCGTCTGATAATAATCAGACATACGAAAACTTTGCGGCTGAGGTTTGTACACATCAGCAAAAGAAACAATTGACGGCGAGGGATATGATTTAGAAGTCATTAAATAACATTATAATGATACTAATAATGTTATTTTTTCAATTTTTTTTATTAAACGAATAAAGTGATGTTAATTAATAATATATTTACATTCTGTTTGCAAAAAACCATTAAAATTAGAACTAGCCGCAATGGTATATGCTCCGGCATTTTCAATATAAATTACTTCACCAATTGATAGGTCGGGTAATTTACAATTAGTAGCAATCTTATCCATTGAATCACAAGTTGGACCAAAAATAGTGCAATCATATTGTTTTTCATTTCTTTCGTTAAATGGTAATAGTTCTATTTTAGCGTGGTCAAAAATAATATTATTAAATGACCCATACACACTTTCAGATAAATAGTATATAATATGTTTATCTTCTGGTGTTTTTATAATCTTCTTATTAATAACACTTGTAATTAGAGTGTAGGCTGATGTAACGAAATACCTTCCTGGTTCTGCAATAAATTTAACATTATTATCAGGAAAGAATTCGCTAATTCCCGAATTAATAACACTAGCCATTTTTAAAAATTTATCATTATTATCACCTGGAAATCCACCACCAATATCTACCAAATCAATATTAAAACCAATTTCTTTCGCCATATCACATACTTTCTTACAATCCATCAATGCGGTTCTATATACTGTTTCATCTTCACAACCAGAACCAACGTGAAAAGATACACCTATTATATCCAAGTCCATAAATTTAGCCTGATGCAGTAAATCTTTCACTTGATCTATACTAACACCGAATTTACAATTAAATTGACATCTCGATTTACTATCATCTGTTTGAATACGAATAACTAATTTTGCACTAGGGTGATATAATTTAATTTTATATAATTCGTGAGAACTATCAAATGTCATCAAATCAATATCATTAGAACGAGCATATTTAATTTGTTCTGTCATTTTACAAGGATTTGCGAATATAATCTTATCAGGAGAAGCTCCAGATGATATCACTTTTGATATTTCATTCTTAGAAGCACAATCAAACCCCATACCCATTGATGCCATCAATTTAATAATAATTTCATCAGGATTACATTTAACTGCATAAAATGGTTCGACCAAGGGAAGACTCTCTCGCCACAAGTTAATTTTCTTAATTACTTCTTTTAAATTTACAATAAAAAATGGTTGCTCTCCTTGATGGATTTCTAAGAAATAATTAATAATATCAAGCATATCAGTTTTATCAATCACTTGAATTTTTTTAGAGGTAATAAGAGATGATAGTTCTGGTATAATTTCAGATGTTGTATATTGTTCCATTATTAGTAAATTGAATTAATTCTCTAAATTAAATTGTAGATTCATTATGTTATATAATATTAGATTACAACTAATGATATAAATATAGCTATTAAGAATTTTAATTCTATTCCACAACAAGTATTACAATATAGGCAAAAGATATAAATGAATATTAAAGGGGATTATGTTGAGATTACATTTTATAGTTATTGTGATATTATAAAATGTATGTTGGTAAATGTCAATTAAAATGAAAGATAATATGCCAAAAATTACAATACCTTTTACATTTGATTTAATCATAACTTTTGATGTCTATATGATTAAGAATAAACTTAAAAGTAATCTATAATCACTTTGTTATTTATTACTATTACATACTAATAATCACTTTGTTATTTATTACTATTACATACTAATAATCACTTTGTTATTTATTACTATTACATACTAATAATCACTTTGTTATTTATTACTATTACATACTAATAATC
>Ga0214919_10005832_pt1 | contig 17203 bp, 10 predicted proteins | sample LL1503_MetaG_FD_177994 | JGI IMG/M metagenome (GOLD analysis project Ga0214919, IMG submission 177994) | Freshwater microbial communities from Lake Lanier, Atlanta, Georgia, United States - LL-1503 | ecosystem: Environmental > Aquatic > Freshwater > Lake | place: USA: Georgia | collected...
TCTTCCCCTTGCCGCCCCCCTCGCCTACTTCGCGGGTTGTGGACTGAATGTAATTCAACCAACGAGTCGTGGTCCCATTTTGGACTTGGAAAGCATTCCTCAGGGTTGTCGCCTACTCCTCGTGGCCGATGTGCTTCATCGCGGATCTCAATTGGCCTCGGCTGCGACCATCCTACGCCAAAGTAAGGGGGAGCTGATCGAAATAGTGACTCTTTTGGAAATTGCCTCGGCAAAAGGGTCCGAGCTTCTCTCTCCTATTTCGACCTATTCAGTTTGCTCTTTGCGCTAACTCTCTTTGGCTTGGTGTACTGAACCGGTTTACCGACCGGACTCCTTGTCTCTTGAATACCACCCAGTTGGTGGGCTTTTTTCCAATCCTCAACCTGATCCCGCAGCAGGGCCGCACGTTCATACTCCAGTTTCTCTGCAGCCTCCCACATCTCCTTCTCCAATTGGTTGAGAACCTCATGCGCATCCGCTGATTCCGAACCCCCGCCGACTTTGTCGTGAATACCCCGGGCGGTCCGAACAATCGTCTGAAGACTCTCCTGCACGCCCCGAAGCACCGATCGCGGAACGAGATTATGCTCCCGGTTATAGGCTTCCTGCTTCGCGCGCCTTTTTTCCGTAACGTCTAATAGCGCTTTCATCGATTTTGTAATTCGATCTCCAAACAAAACGACCTCACCGTTCAGATGCCGTGCCGCACGCCCTGCCGTTTGGATCAAAGAAGTCTCAGACCTCAAGTAACCCTCCTTATCTGCATCCAAGATGCAGACCAGAGATACCTCGGGTAGGTCTAGACCCTCTCTCAAAAGGTTAATGCCTACCAGAACGTCAATCTCTCCCGACCGTAACTCACGTAAAATCTCGACGCGCTCGATCGCATCCACTTCCGCATGCAAATAGCGCGACTTCAAACCCGCTTCCTTCAAATAGTCAGAAAGGTCCTCGGCTGTCCTGCGGGTCAGTGTTGTTACAAGAACTCTCTCGTGACGGGTAATCCTCTCTCGGCAGAGCGCGATCGTCTCGTCTACCTGGCCCTTCAAAGGACGAACTCGAACCGGCGGATCAAGCAGACCTGTTGGGCGAACAACCTGCTCAACGACCTGACCTCGGACTTTTCCTAACTCAAAGTCCGCAGGAGTTGCCGAAACATAAATCACTTGATGAAGCATTGCCTGGAATTCCTCCGCCTTCAGAGGCCGATTATCCAAGGCCGAGGGCAGACGAAACCCATGCTCCACTAATACCGTTTTACGGCTTCGGTCCCCCGCGTACATGCCCCCGACTTGAGGCACGGTCGCATGGCTCTCATCCATCACGACAAGAAACTCGTCTGGGAAGAAATCAATTAAGGTTCCAGGTTTCTCGCCCGGTTTTCTTCCGCTGAGCGGACGACTATAGTTTTCTATCCCGCTACAGGTGCCCATCTCCTCCATTAAATCCAGGTCATACTCAGTACGCATCTTAAGTCTTTGAGCCTCAAGTAGCTTTCCTGCCGATTCGAACTGAGCAATTCGCTCAGCTAACTCAGCCCGAATTGCGGCGATTCCCCGCTTAAGTTTGTCCTCCGAGGTCACATAGTGACGAGCAGGAGTCAAAATCTCCCGTGGGAGTCGTCCAATCTCAACACCCGTCCCCACTTCAAATCGAGTTAGACGCTCCAGAGTATCCCCCAAAAGCTCGACCCGTATTCCGACATCTTCATGGGCTAAAAGAATCTCTATCGCATCCCCTCGGACTCGAAACTGTCCACGCTCGGGGGCCATGTCGTTTCTCTCATACTGAATCTCAACCAACTTGGCCAGTAGCTCCTCACGCGGGATCCTCATTCCAGGCTCAAGGATCATAAACATTTTCTCATAGTCCTCGGGTGATCCTAACCCGTAGATGCAAGATACACTGGCCACCACGATAACATCTTTCCGCGTCAGAAGGCTGGTGGTAGCCGAAAGTCTCAATCGTTCGATCTCCTCATTAATGGAGGAATCTTTCTCAATGTAGGTATCGGTTCGGGGGATGTAAGCTTCAGGCTGGTAGTAGTCAAAGTAGCTAACAAAATATTCAACTGCGTTTTTTGGAAAGAAACCCTTCAGTTCGCTATACAATTGTGCCGCGAGGGTTTTGTTGTGACTCATCACCAATGTGGGCAATCCCATTTCTTGAATTACATTGGCGACGGTAAAGGTCTTTCCAGAGCCCGTGACTCCCAACAGAACGTTATGTTTTTCTCCACCCTTGAGCCTTTGCAAAAGAGCTGCGATCGCTGCGGGCTGATCCCCTGCTGGAGGATAAGGGGACTCAAGTTGGAATTTCATTAAGAGATTGGGTCGTGTAGGACTCGAACCTACAACCTACTCCTTAAAAGGGAGCAGCTCTACCATTGAGCTAACGACCCCGCTTTGAAAGGGTAGCGATTCTGGTGAATTCGTCCATCCCGCCTTACAGCTGACAAAGGACGGGCTCTATTTTTCCTTCATGATCCAAACCCCGTCCCACTTCTCTCCAGGGGGACTTTTTTGGAAATAATCGCAACGCTCGATATAAATCTTACTGAGCTTGTCACCAGCATGGGCCTTGAGGGCCTCTCTGAAGGCAGCCCTAGCCTTGTCCCAATCCTGCTTACGGTACTTCGCCAAACCGTCCTTGAATTGATTGATAACCTCCATTTGGTTCGGGAAAGTTGCATCGGTGTGGTAGTCGAGGCACTCATAAATCACCACCGGCTCAGTCTTCCCTTTGACGACCACCCGGTCGGCCTCACGCATTCGGTAGGTACCTTTCAGTTTCTTGACTGTGGCATCACTCACCAACATCTTTGCCCCATACTGTTTGCAGGCAGTCTCCAAGCGGGCTGCCAAATTCACGCCGTCTCCGATCACCGTGTAGTTCATCCGTTTCGGGGACCCAATGTTCCCACTAACAATCTCGTCTGTATTAATTCCTAAGCCCATGTCGATAGCCATCATTCCTCTCGCCTTACGGGCTGCGTTGAAGCGATCCAACTCCACCAACATTCCGATGCCTGCCCGAACAGAACGATCCGCATCGTCTTCCCGAGGCAAGGGCAATCCAAAGATCGCCATAATTGCGTCTCCGATAAACTTGTCCAACATCCCTCCCTCTTTCTGGAGGCAATCCACCATGAGTGTGAAGTACTCGTTGAGCAGCCCCACTGTGCCTTGTGCACCAAGACTCTCCGTGAGAGTAGTGAAACTTCGAACATCGGAAAATAACACTGAGGCTTCGCTAATATTTCCACCTAGGACCTCTTTCCCAGTTGCCATCAACTGATCGGCAATCGCTGGATCCATGTAACGTGCCATCGTGCCCTTCATCCTTTTCTCGTCACTGATGTCTTCAATCATCAGCAATGACCCTAACGGCTTATCTTTGACGCTGATAAGCGGAAGCACGCTTACATTGGCTGAAGCTTTCTCCCCGCCCCACTCCATTTCTGCATCCATCACTAGAGCGGGCTCTTTGGAAGCGGAGGTAGAGCGAATCTTTTCCTCAATCCATGTATTTTTCCCGATGAAGAACTCAGCTGCCTTTTTCTTAAGCACCTCCTTGGCGCTGGTTTTTAGAATCCGATAGCCGGCCTTATTGCAGGTCTGGATCACTCCCTCCTCATTAAGGGTCACGACAGCGTTCGACATACTCTCCAACATCGACTCCGCATAATTCTTCATGTTTTGAACGTCATCGAAGAGCTTTGCGTTTTCTAAAGCGACGGATACTTGGGCCGTGAATGCCTTCAACTTCGCCTCATCCTCGTGGGTGAATGCCCCACCCCGCTTATTGAGAACCTGAGTCGCACCGATCACTTTTCCCGCCTTGTTGATCACGGGGGTGCAGAGAATCGAACGGGTAAAGAACCCAGTCTTTTTATCGAAACCAGGATTGAATCTCAGGTCAGCATAGGCGTGCTGGATATTGACCGTTTGCCCGCTCGTGAAAACCGCTCCGGCGATACCCAGATGGTTCGGAAAGCGAATCTGCGTTGCACCCAAACCCTCCCCTACTTCGGTATACAACTCCTGCGTCTTCTCGTCGTTAATAAAAAGGGTAGAGCGCTCAGCGTGAAGAAGTCGCGTAATAGTACGAATAATCTTGGCTAACAGATTCCCAAGCTGAATTTCGCCAGAGATCTCCGATACCACGCTTAAAAACTCAGCCTCCTTAGCCTTCTCTTTTTCACCCAACTCCATGAGTAGGCTTCTTTGAAGAGAAACCGAGGCCTGCATGGCCATGGCCTCGAGAAGCTTGAGATCCTTGGGCGTGAAGTGAGCCGATTTTCCTCCTTTTCGATTCAGTACCTCGACCACCCCAATCAACTCCCCTCGAACGGTCCTGATGGGAGCACAAGCAATCGACCGCGTCCGATATCCTGTCTGCTCATCCACTGTTTTATTGAAACGGGAATCCTTGTAGACGTCCTTGACCAAAAGCCCCTTTCCTGTTTGAAAAACAGAACCAGCGATACCCGTGGTGTTCAGGATTCGAATCTCCCTTTTTAATCCACCCACAGTAACTCGGCTATAGAGCTCTTGAGTCGAGGGATCATTGACGAATAGAGTGCCACGATCCGCACCCGTCGCCTCCGTGACCAAGGTTACCAGTGTTTCTAATTGGTCATCTAAAGTCTGTCCATCGGCTACCTTGCGGGCCACCTCAAGCAAAATCTTGGCCTCGGCCAGACTTAGAGTGTCGATCGGGCTTTTACTTTTGGCCACGGCACGCCTCCAATTCCCCGCGAACTCTCTGGATTGTTTTTTCTAACTCTGCCGCCTCGTCCCGATGGATTCTTCGCATAAGCTGTTCCGCCTCACTATGCCTCGCCTTTTCTATCTCCAACTGATCTCGCAAGGCTTGAACGGAGGATTGGAGCTGTCGACTTTCCTCGGCCGATTGTGCCAGGACTTTCTGCACCGCTTCTTCCCCTGCGGCTTTGCGTCTCTCTAGCTCATCCCTCATCTCGGCAATAGTTCCCTTAAGATCTAGAACTTCGTTATGAGCCTCGGAAACGGCCAAAGCCACCTCTTGGGCGGTGACCGCTTTCTGTTTTTCCAAGGCATCCCTCAGGGCAGACACGGTCTCCTTTAAGTTTCGAATCTCGTGCTCCCTTTCGATCTCCTCTGAAAGTCTCTCCTCTTGCCCCCCTTTGCACGTCACCATGTAATCATCCTAAGTAATGAGCTGATAAAAACAAGGCCACGAGCCAATCCCCCCTTTACCAGATAAATGATTTTTTCTGCGCAACAATCTTCCCATCTTTTACAATCGAAATTCGCCAAGAGTGAACCACTCCACCCCGAAGATATTCGTCACCCGTCACTTTGAGGACAGTCTTCTCATAACCATCAAAGTTTTTGTATTCTTGGGTCTGTGTCATTACCCTCTCTCGAGTCATCGCCTGCCGATAATCGAGACGAACGGTGAAATCACCCGGTTGGCCATCATTCTGCCAATTGATCACAAAGATATTTCCCCGCCGATCCAACTTGTCTTTAGCCAAAATCGCGCCGTGATTCCAATACTTGGGCTCATACATCATCATACCATTTCCGACGGCTGGTTTGTTGCGAGTCGGGTCATTCAAGTATGTGTAAATTTTATTTAAACTAACGGACTCATCCTGCTCGACTGGAAGGTCGATCTTCATCCCATCCGGAACTCGCACAACATTCGCTGCAGGGGCCTCAGCCCCAGCAGTTGTTGGTTCCACCTTCGCTGGCCGAAAATCTGGAACGCCCGAACTATCCTCGGCTTGAAGCGAATCGCTCAGTAAACCGAAAATGGCCAGAATCAACAATTTACGCATAAGAACGTATTTAATACCAACCATTCTCCTAGTCAAGCCACCGCCTCATAAACGAAATAACTGACCTTGGATATTCAACTTAATCCCTTACGATCAGACTCTTATGCACGATCCTGAGCGCACGGTAGAATTCGAATTCGTTCGAGCCACAGAAAACGCAGCCCTCAACGCAATGCGATTTATTGGACAAGGAGACAAAAACGCAGCCGACGCGGCCGCATGTGATGCGATTCAGGGTGTCTTTGACCTCGTGGATATTCGTGGCGAGGTAGTCATCGGAGAGGGAATCAAAGATAAAGCTCCTGGAATTTTTTTAGGAGATCGACTCGGAAAATGGGGACCCGCGGCACCCCGCTTTAATATCGCCCTCGACCCCGTAGACGGCACCACCAATCTCTCCAAAGGATCCCCTAACGCAATCTCAGTCATGGCTGCTACAGAAGTCCCCGCCGATACCCAACAACCAGCTATGCGAAATATCCCAAGTTACTACTCCCACAAAATCGCCTACGGGCCCGCAGTAGCACAAGCTCTTTCCAAACAAGACCCACATGCCAACTTTCTAGATGCCCCGCTTGAGGAAACACTCCACCGGCTTGCAAAGATTCTTCACAAAAGGGTAGGCGAACTCGTTGTCCTCGTCCTCGATCGCCCCCGCAATCAAGCCTTCATTGAGTCCATACGAAGAGCAGGGGCTTCCCTTCGAACGATTGCGGATGGAGACATCACAGCCGCAGTCGCACCCTCCCTACCGGATTCAGGCATCGACCTTTATGTTGGAATTGGTGGATCTCCAGAAGGAGTTCTCACTGCCACGGCTCTTCACGCATTGGGCGGAGAAATTCAACTCCGCATGTGGTTTCCCAATCCCGAGGCGAAAGCTCGCGAAGTCCATGGCGTTTCTGAAAAAGAGATTCAAACCATATTTCGTTCTGCCGATATCGTAACTGGAAAAAGCGCAATCTTTTGTGCAACGGGAATTATCGAAAGCCCTCTTTTACCCGGGGTCAAACTCATCGGTCACAAAGCCATCACCCATTCGATTCTCATGCGCGCCCGTAGCCGCACCGTCCGCTACATCCGCGCAGTTCACGATCTCGAACACAAAACCATCCACCTTCGCAGCTCCTCACGCGAACGATCCGTTTAACTAGCTGTTTTCTTCTTTTTCGGAAGGCTTACTCTCCCTCTCTCTTATCCCCGGGTTCTTCCGGCCAGATCGCATAGATTAGCCCATACCCGGCGATTGATACGACCACCCCAATCACGGTACACCCCACCGTCAACGGAACCGCCACCATAGCCAACTCCCCCGCCAACATCCTCAACTTCGCTTGAATTCCATCCGTTTCATCAAGTTTCTTAATCTTTTCCGCAATGTGGGTCTCATATTTTGCAGGTCTACCCAACAAAACCTCTCCTACATGATACGCCATCGTGTAGTAGATCGGAATCGTCAATGGGTTGTTTACCGCTTGGACCACCACCGCCGTGGGCACATTCGCTCGTAAAAGCACTGCCAACACGACCGCTAAAACATGATGTAACCCCAGCAAGGGACTCGTGGCTGGTAACAACCCCGCCACCATCGCCCTCGCTACTGGACCCCTACGAAAACTCCACAGGTCTGGATTTACCCCGTGCTTCCCCAACCACTTTCCCACCTTTCCTGCCTGAATATGTTCCGGACTTAGCTTCATCCGATGGAGCAGCTTTTTGAGCCGATGTTGCACGAACCCGTTATAAACTTTTTTTAACAAATACCAACTCTCTCATTTGTTATCGCGCCAGACAGAGCTAGTCTACGCACCCCATGCATGCATCTGGTTTCATCCGAGTTGAAGGCGCGACCCAGAATAACCTTAAAAACTTAACCTTCGACCTGCCTCTAGGCATGTTTCATGTCCTCACGGGCCCGTCCGGATCAGGAAAGTCCTCCCTCGCTTTCGATACCCTCTACGCCGAAGGCCAACGACGCTACGCAGAGACCTTTAGCCCTTATACCCGACAGTTCCTCGAGCGAATGGACCGACCCCGCGTCGATCGAATCGAAGGCATTCCTCCCGCCATCGCCCTTGGCCAAAGTAACCCGGTTCGCTCTTCCCGCAGCACTGTTGGTACCGTCACGGAAATAGCGGACCACCTTAAACTCATCTTTCCCCGCTTAGCTCAACTCACCTGCCCCGATTGCTCTGAACCGATCAAGCCTTGGACCCCAAATTCCATCCTAAGCGAACTCCTCAAAATCCATCCCAATCAAGAGGCTTGGTTTCTTTTTCGTATTCCTTTTCCACAAAAAACGCCTGCAGACGAAGCCGCTGCCTTCCTCGCCCGCCAAGGATTTCGCCGAGCTCTCCTGGATGGAAAACCCCATCGCCTCGACGACCCCACGGGCCTCGAAGCCCTCGCCCAAGCTTTCAAAGAAACTCCTCCAGAACAAAACCTACTCGTCCACGTCATTCAAGATCGCCTAACCCTCTCCCGCTCCTCTCAAGCCCGACTCATCGAAGCGATTACTTCCTGCCTCAAATACGGACGGGGTGTGGCCGCGATATCCCTCGCTCATGATTCCTCTCACGTTCATCTCTACTCAGATCGCTACTACTGCCCACGCGATCAACGTGATTTCCACCAACCCACGCCTGCCCTCTTCTCATTCAATCATCCCCTCGGAGCATGCCCCGCTTGCCGCGGATTCGGTCGAATCATCGAAATTGATGAATCTCTGGCTCTTCCCGATCGCAACCTCACTCTCGCTGGGGGCGTCGTAAAACCCTGGCAAACAGCCAGCTTCGAAGAATGCCAGCAGGATCTCGAAAAAGCCTGCCGCAAACATCGCATCCCCTTGGAAGTTCCCTTTTGCGAACTCTCGCCCGATCACCAGAAATTTGTCCTCGAAGGCCAAGATGGATCCAGCCGCGAACTTTCTGAATTATGGGAATCAGGGGACTGGTACGGGGTTCGCGGTTTCTTCCGTTGGTTGGAAACAAAAACTTATAAAATGCATGTCCGTATCCTACTCGCACGCTACCGCGCCTATCGCCCCTGCCCCACTTGTAGTGGCCAGCGCTACCGTCCTGAAACCACATACTGGCATCTCTCCGGCAAAACACTTCCTGAACTCAACTCCCTTTCCTTAACAGAGTTATCCACCCTTCTTCAAAAAATCAAAACCAACGATGTCTCGGCACAAACCCCTCTCGAAAACATCCGTCACCGGCTTCGCTTCCTCTTAAGTGTCGGATTGGGCTACCTAACTCTGGATCGCCCCACGCGCACTCTTTCGGGCGGAGAACTCCAACGCGTCAATCTAACAGGCTGTTTGGGCACAGGCCTGACAGGCACCCTGTTCGTTCTTGATGAACCCAGCATTGGCCTTCACCCACGAGATACCGGACGACTCCTCGATCTTCTGCGGGAGCTTCGTGCCGCAGGAAATACCGTTTTGGTTGTCGAACACGATGAAACGGTCATTCGATCAGCCGAAAACATCCTAGAACTCGGGCCAGGCTCAGGAGGAGATGGGGGTCACCTCCTCTATGCAGGACCACCAGCGGGTCTCCTCAAAGTGAAAAATTCACCTACAGGAGCCTACCTCTCAGGCCGTCGCACCATTCCACTACCTTCCACTCGCCGTCCTTGCCCACCCAAAGGTCACCCTTGGCTCCGCGTCCAAGGAGCCGATTGCCATAATCTGAAAAATCTTACCGCCTCTTTTCCTCTGCGCCGTCTTGTCGCCGTTTCTGGAGTCAGCGGTTCAGGCAAAAGCACCCTCGTCCACGAGGTCATTTACAAAACCCTCCTCCATCAAATGGGGCGGGCAGTTGAGAATCTACCTTCCGTCAAATCGATCACAGGACACGACACGATCTCCGATGTCCTCCTTGTAGACCAATCCCCCTTGTCACAAACCCCTCGTTCAACCCCCCTTCTCTATCTCGATATTTACGATCTCGTCCGCGAACTTTACGCGTCAACCGAGGAAGCCCAAAGCGCAGGACTCGCCGCATCCGCATTCTCTTTCAATGCAGGCGGAGGTCGATGCGAGCGCTGTGGAGGCATGGGGTACGAGAAAGTCTCTATGCAGTTTCTCTCGGATGTCTTCGTCACGTGCCCAACCTGCGAAGGTCACCGCTTCCAACCCCACGTTCTCGCCGCTCCCTACCGAGGAAAGTCGATCAGCCAACTCCTCGAAATGAGTGCCGCCGAGGCTCTTCTCCACTTTGCCCCTCACGAATCTCTCACCCCAAGGGCACGTGAGTGCCACCAAAGAATCTGCCAAGCCCTCTCTCTTTTAAGCGAAGTCGGGCTTGGATACTTACGCTGCGGCCAACCCTTGAGTCAACTTTCAGGAGGGGAAGCCCAACGACTTAAACTCGTTGCCCACCTCGCACCTCAAAATCAAGTCGAAGAAACTCCACGCAAAGGCAAAAAGAAAGGCACTTCCACTCCGTCCAATACATCGCCTCTTCTAATCTTAGATGAACCTACAACTGGGCTACACTTGGACGATGTCGCCCTTCTGATCCGCCTCTTGCACCGCCTTGTGGATCAAGGTGCCTCACTCCTCGTGATTGAACATCACATGGATGTCCTAAAGAATGCCGACTGGGTTCTCGATCTCGGGCCTGAAGCAGGTTCTGCAGGGGGCAAACTTATCGCATCAGGAATTCCAGAGGAAGTCGTCCAAACCCCGAAAAGCCATACCGCCACTTTCCTTGCGCCTCTTCTCTCCAAAAAACATACCCCATCCCTCCGCCTTCATGAAGTGGCCCCGCTCTCCTCCAAAAAGAACTCCTCGGAAGAAATGGTCGTCCGTGGTGCTCGTCACCATAATTTAAAGAATTTCGACCTAAGGATTCCTCGCCACAAAATGGTCGTTGTCACAGGTTTGTCAGGATCAGGAAAAAGCACCCTTGCCTTTGACCTCCTGTTTAGCGAGGGCCAACGCCGCTACCTCGATTGCCTCAATACCTATGCACGACAGTTTGTCGAACAGCTGGAAAAACCTGATGTTGATTCAATCCAAGGTTTGCCCCCCTCCGTCGCAATCGAACAACGTACAACACGGGGAGGTCGTAAATCCACCGTCGCGACAGTTACGGAGCTTTATCAGTTTCTTCGCCTTCTCTACGCAAAACTTGGAGTTCAACACGATCCCGACACAGGCGAGGCCGCCATCCGACAAAACACCTCAGACATCATTCTGCGGATCCATAAACAGCTAAAGAAATCCAAGCGACTTGATCTCCTCGCACCTCTCATCCGTGGGCGAAAAGGCTTTCATACGGAAATCGCACGCTGGGCCGTAAAAAAGGGCTACAAACTTCTCCGAGTAGACGGAAAATGGGTTGAGCCGGATAAGTTTCAACCGCTCGACCGCTACAAAGAACATCACATCGAGGTTCTTGTTGCCCAACTCGCACCCAAACAAAAGGATCTCCCTATCCTCGTGTCCCAGGCTTTGTCCTTAGGCAAAGGCACTCTGTACGCCATCGATCGCCAAGGGAAATCCACGATCCACAGCCATCACCTTTTTTGCCCTGAAACAGGTCGTTCCTTTGACGAGCTCGATCCACGCTTATTTTCTTTTAATAGCCCTCACGGTTGGTGTCCCGACTGCCAAGGATACGGAACTTTGGTTGCAAAACCTCCCGAACCCGATTCCGAGGATGAAGCCGAACGAGAACAGCAGTTGGAACTTGCGCGTGAAGAGATTCCTGATGGTGATCTTCTTCCCTGCCCATCCTGCCAAGGGGCTCGCCTGAATCCCATCGCACGCTCGGTTCGCTTTGCCGGTAAAACAATACCAGAAATCAACTCCCTATCCGTTCGCAACTTCGAGACCTTTTTCTCGAAGGTAAAGTTCTTAGGCCGGGAAGCTGCCATCGTTCGAGATATCCAGCCAGAGATTCTTCAACGTCTCGCCTTTCTGCGAAAGGTTGGACTCGATTACCTGAATCTCGACCGATCCGCCCCGACCCTATCTGGTGGCGAATCTCAACGAATCCGACTTGCCGCACAACTTGGCTCTAATCTCCAGGGTGTCTTGTATGTGCTCGATGAGCCCACAATCGGTCTTCACCCTCGCGACAATCAAAAGCTTTTAGGCATTCTTCGAGATTTGCGGGACCGTGGAAACTCCCTCGTCGTCGTCGAGCACGATGAGGACACCATGCGATCCGCCGACCACATCATCGATCTTGGCCCTGGCGCAGGAATTCATGGCGGAGAAATTGTCGCCCAAGGAACTTGGAAAGAGATCGACTCAAAAGGTCGATCTGCCACCGCCCGTCTTCTGGGAGAACCGATTCAACATCCCGCCCGCGGACAGCGACGCCCGATCGGATCCTCGACTTCGTGGATTCAGATTAAAGGTGCCACGGCACGAAATATCTCCGGAATGGATGTCTCGATTCCTCTACATCGCCTGACAGCACTCTCTGGTGTCAGTGGGTCAGGAAAAAGCACTCTTGTTCGGGAAATTCTAATTCCTGCGACATCTCCTGAACGAAGCCGTAAAGATCCTCGGTGGGAATCTGTACGTGGTGCCGATTCAATTGACCGCGTAGTTGAGGTCGACCAGTCACCTATTGGGAAAACACCTCGCTCGACCGTGGCAACCTACTTGGGACTAATGGACGATCTTCGAAACCTCTTTGCGGCTCTACCGATATCCAAGCAGTCCGGCTTTACCGCATCCCACTTCTCTCACAATGCAGGTCCAGGCCGATGCCCCGCATGCGATGGGGCTGGCACCATTCGGGTGCAGATGAGTTTCCTTCCCCCAGCGGATGTGCGTTGCGAAGAGTGTAATGGCATGCGCTGGAAACCCGAGATCCTTGCCATTCGCTACCGAGAGATATCAATTCAGCAAGCTCTTGCACTCTCCGCAGAAAAAGCGGCTGAGTTTTTTGCTCCTCACCCTCGGATCGCTACTCCATGCAGACTTATGACTGAAACAGGCCTCGGGTATCTTCAGTTGGGTCAAACCAGCCCGACTCTCTCGGGCGGCGAAGCCCAACGTCTGAAATTAGTGACCGAACTAGCCTCGGCCCAGATCGCGGCCGATCACGCTCACGCCAAAGGAAGAGCACGTCGACCGGCACATCACCTTTTCCTTCTGGAAGAACCCACCGTAGGCCTCCACTTGGAGGATGTCCGCCGCTTGCTCGACCTCATGCATCGTCTTGTCGAATCAGGACACAGCGTAGTGGTCATCGAGCATCACCTCGATGTACTGGCAGAGGCCGACTATCTGATCGATATCGGCCCCGAAAGTGGTGAAGCCGGGGGAACGATTATGGCGCAGGGAACCCCCGAACAGGTAGCCACATCAAAAACTTCACGCACCGCACCATTCCTACGAAGCCATCTGGGTCGAAAGGGTAAGAACTAAACTCTTTTACGTCCAACTCCTGCCACCAGATAAACAAGGCCGCCGAAAAGATTCCAAAGAAGAATCACCGCAAATCCTGTCAGGGAAAGAGCCACCGACTGTGCCGTAGCGATTCCAAAAGTCCCTAAAAAGGTTACAAAGGCAGCTTCCCGAAGACCCAGCCCATTCCAAGTAATCGGCAACACAGTAACCATCGCCACCATCGGAAGAACTGAAGCCAACTGCCAAAAACCAACATTCAGCCCCATCGCCTGAGACACGCAGTAGAAAAGCGAGACCAACAAAATCTGAGCCAATACACTCAGCCCCAATCCCGCACCTGCCCCAACTGGATGCGTCAAACAGATGTGGCATGCCTCTGCACCCTCCCCAGCAACTTTTCTCCACCCCGCTTTTTCTGCACCCCTCAAAACTTTTCCTGATTGGGGATTGGCTAAAAGGATGAGGAGAACGAGAAGAATCGCCGAAACCACGACAAACGCGTACGCACCGGCTTTGGTGACAGGATGACTCGTCAGATCACTCCAGTGGGGCAAGATCAGGGTCGCACCCACTGTAACGGTCGCACTCAATCCCAACACTCTCTCTAATAAGATTGAGACTACAGCTGCGGGTCGGGCCTGGGGAGCATCCTGCGCCGCCCAGTACGCCCTCATGACATCACCCCCCATCATTCCCGGCAAAACGCTGTTAAAAAAAAGTCCCGCCATCGATAGTTGCGCGGTTCGACCCCACCCAACGGCCACCCCAGCCACTTCAAGCAGCAGATGCCATCTTACAATTGAGATCACCACCACGCCCCCATACGTCAATTCAGCCAAGCCCAACCAACGGGCATCTGCCTGCCGGACAATTTGCCAAAATTCACCCCAGTTCAGCTTGGTCGCTAAAAACCATACTGCCCCAAAGGTCAATAGGACCCTACCCGCCCATCCCAGCCACGCCTTGGTCATCGAATTCATTCTATCACCCTAACCCTCAACCCAACGAATCCGAGTCTTACTTCGACTAGAGTAGGCCGCGTTTACGCAAATCTCGAACATGGTCGCCACCCGAAGCCAATACCATATCGAGCGCGAATTTGAGCAGGCAAACCTCCCACCCGTCATCTACACCCGTCAGAACCGTAGCTAAGGGATCCCCTTTTGCCTCAACTTCAGATCGCACCTTATCGGAAACTTCAGCTAAGGCTCCTGACACCTCATACCGCCGCGTCTCATTCTTTCGAAAAGAAAACCCATACTTCAAAATCGCAATCTGGGACGCAAACTCACTCACAGCATCCGCATATCTCTCCGCCTTTTCCCCAAAGCCATCGAGGAGTAACTTCGCAAAACTATCCGGAGTTACGAGTTCAGGCTTCTGCGCATGGATTCGCCCTTCCCGAACCAGCATGCGATTCACCGCATCCATCTCCTCCGTGATTAAGTGGTAATTCAAAATCGTCGTACCAAAGGTCTCCAACCTCCTTTGGGGGGGGAGAATCACCTTCGTATTCTCCAGCGCATAATGAAAATCGTCAGCACGCATCCAACAATCTTGGCTTATTTCTTGCGCAGAGCAAATGATCTGCGTTTCTATGTCTCCTTTTTTCTCGGTCCTTCGCCGTGTCCTGCCTTATTCTATCCCCATGGCTACCTATCTGTACGAAACAATCCCCTCCAAAGCAGGGGAGCTTCCCGTTCAGTTTGAAGTTCAGCATTCGATGAAGGATTCCCCACTCGCCCGCCATCCGAAAACGGGCCAACCCGTTCGACGAATCATTTCAGGCGGACTTGGAATTCTTGGGTCAACAAAAGCATCCTCTTCATCATTCTCAACCCACGGGTGTGGCCCCGGTTCTTGTGGGTGCGGAAAGTTTTAGACCGAATACAGTACCGCTCGCATCACCGCCTCCTGAACCTCAGCAACCGACTTGGAAACCGCTCGTCCAATCAGATCCATCTTGGAAACCTCTGCAATTCTTGCGCTGTATTTCAGAAGATCGGCATCCGTAAACACAGACCGCAGAAGCTGACAAGCACTCGCCAAGCTCACCAAAACGACGTCTCGAGGTCCCGGAACTTCGCCATCGACAATCACAGAGCGAATCCGCTTCCGCACTTCTCTCTCTTCCTGATCATTGATCATGGGATAGCGACGCCCCGGGATTACCCACAAAATCTTTTTTTCCTCCTGCTTCAAGATGCCACGCTGAACCAATCGGTGTAGTACCTTATCACGAATCTTCTCCCCATCGGCCGAAAAGACCCCCACCCAATACTTCGCATCCTTTTTATCTTTTGCCGTTACAATATTCTCCAAAAGTCGATCTAGCATCTCCTCCCCTGTCGGCTTGGCGCTAACCAAACTCAAATGGGTTAAATCGGTGTCGATCCGATTTTGAAAGGCCAACTCCAGTAATGCGGCACCTGCCAAAGCCTGATCCATCGCTAAAGGAGGTAGGTCTACAAATTTTCCGGTCTTGTCATCCAAAGCCAAGAGAACGATCTCCTCAGGAAATGTCAGCATTCCTCTATCATTCCTCGCTTACCCTTAAGGACAAGAAATCTCTTACCACCCCCTTGACGCACCCCGATTTCCTCTACCCTAGTTCCATGCGCCTTATCTGGGTACTTGGGGACCAACTTCTCCCTCACCATCCCCTCCTCCCCTCCTCCAGTCCCGATCTTCTCGTGGGCATGATCGAATCTGCGCCACGCGGTTCCCATTTTCGGTACCATCAACAAAAATTAACTCTTCTCTACTCCGCCATGCGCCACTACGCCGCGGGATTAAAGAAAAGGAAGTACCACGTTCTCTACCACCACTTAACCGACCTTCCTAAAAGATCCGATTACACCACCGTACTCGCCGACTGGATTCAAAAACATCGTATTCGCGAAATTCACCTTCTCGACCCCAACGAGTATGACACCTACCACTCCCTTCCTGCGCTATCCAAGAAACTGGGAATCCCCGTCCAACGCCATCCAAGCCCACAGTTCCTCGTGCCCCCTGCAGAGTTTCGATTATGGGCTCAAGGAAAGAAAAGCCTCTTAATGGAATCTCACTACCGTCGTCTACGAACAGAGAGAAAGATCCTGCTCGATTCCAACGGCAAACCCGAAGGCGGAGACTGGAACCTGGACGATCAAAACCGACGAACCTTTCGCGAGTTCGCAAAGGAAAAACCCGTGATTCCTCCCCTCCCACCCCCAACCAAAGACCCCCTCGTTGCCCAAGTTGCCAAAGAGGTCGCACAACTCTTTCCCGATCACCCCGGAAAAGGATCCGACCTCTGGATCCCTGCAACCCGAGAGGGCGCCCTAGAGTGGTTAAAGGTTTTTATTCGGCAACGGCTCGAAAAGTTTGGCCCTTGGGAAGATACGATGGTTGAGGGACAATCTGTCCTCTTTCACTCGGTCCTCTCCCCCTTTCTTAATCTAGGCCTCCTCTCTCCACAGGAGTGCATCGATGCCGCAGAAAAAGCCTATCGTGAGGGCAAAGCACCCCTGAACTCCGTAGAGGGCTTTATCCGACAAATCCTCGGCTGGCGGGAATTCATCCATGGAATCTACTGGCTCAAAATGCCTGAGTATCGAAACGTAAACTTTCTTGAAGCCACTCGACCCCTCCCCCGTTGGGCCTACACGGGGGATACCGACATGCGTTGCGTTTCGCAGGCCATTCATGGCGCCGTTGACCACGCATACAATCATCACATCCAGCGTCTCATGGTTTTAGGGAACTACTTTCTCCTGGGAGGCTACGAGCCCCAAGCCGTTCTCCGCTGGTATACCGAGATGTACCTCGATGCCTACGACTGGGTCATGGCCCCAAACGTGCTGGGGATGATCCTATTTGCCGATGGTGGCTTTTTTGCCACAAAACCTTATGCAGCAGGAGCCGCCTATCAGGAAAAGATGGGCAACCACTGTGCGTCTTGCCGGTTCGACCCCAAAAAGAAAGAAGGCCCGGATGCCTGCCCCTTCCAC
>Ga0214919_10005833_pt1 | contig 17202 bp, 18 predicted proteins | sample LL1503_MetaG_FD_177994 | JGI IMG/M metagenome (GOLD analysis project Ga0214919, IMG submission 177994) | Freshwater microbial communities from Lake Lanier, Atlanta, Georgia, United States - LL-1503 | ecosystem: Environmental > Aquatic > Freshwater > Lake | place: USA: Georgia | collected...
TGGGGTAATGCTATTGGTCATCACCGACATGCCCAAGCTTTAAAGAATCAGATGACTAGATTTGCTAAAAACTCTACTTAACAACCACCCTCACCACATCCCCCGCCGTTGCACTCTGCCCTAGCTCCACGTTCACATTGGTTGGTATGCCATTGATCTGGGCTGCTGAGAGCAGGGCGAGCTGTGCTGCGATATCACTCATCCAGTAGAAGGCAGCTGGTCCTGCTCTCTCTATGATCTCTTGGGCTTTAGTGAGTTGAGCATCATTGAACTTTTCTTCATCATTGTTATTGCTCTCAATGATTGATAAGAGATAGTTCTTAATCTCTAAGGCAATGCCTTTGTTTTCTTGATCGGTTTGTATGAGTTCTTTGAGTTCACTATCTAGGGAGCGTGGACGGTGCTTTTTCTTGGTGCGGTTAAGGAAGAGGAAGATCAGGGTGGCTATAAAGAGGGTTTCTAACATGGCTTCAAACTACTCTGGGTGACTGACAAATTCTCAATTGCCTAATTCAAGAGCAATCGTTCTAGAGATTATTGGTAGCACGGATTGAAAAGAGGATCCGTAGATTCTTTGAAATGCTGATTCAAAGCCACTTCCATTGATTGACTCTCTAAATACCTCCATAGCTGAATCAGGACCTTTTATAGCTACAAGAATTTCAATAAGCATTGCCCCTAAATCGTATTGGCGCCATCTTGGATACTGTGCAGCCCACTCATTAGTTAAGTTTGTCTGAAAATATCCCTCGATGTACTTCGCATTCCATATCGAGTTTCTTAAAACTCCACCCGATGCCTCATTTCTGTACTTAGTATAATTCTCAAAAGAGTCAGAGTAAATTGCAGCATGTTGAGAAAACTGCGCCAATCCCTCCCAATACCAGTTCGGTGGCCAAGGACTCTTAAGTAAATTCACAGATGGGCGCAGAGCGTCAGAGCTACTTTGTTGGATTGAATGCGTGTATTCATGAGCTTCAACAGTTCCTGAAAACGAATTACTTACGTTGTTTGGATCAACTCCTGTAGTTATAACAATTAGAGCTGTCTTGTTTACCATGTTATGGAAAGAACCTCCTCCTACACAAAAATCTTCTTTAGGACAGGCGATATCTTTTATCCATTGACTTTCTGTATCAGGGACAATTTGCTTCATCTGTGCCATTGCCCAGTCACGATCTTGGAAACTGAAGGCAAGGAAAACTATTTTTTTCGGTAAAATGCTTCCAGCAAATAATTTATTTACTTGAGAAAAAGCGTATTCCGGGGTTTTGTAGTTCAACTTTGTATTGGCTCCAATTAGATACTCCAATGGTACTGAAGTGTTTGAAGACGCTAATATTTTTTCGTTTGACTTCTTCCAAGCCCAATATGAAACTCCGGAGTAATTAGCCTCTAAATCATTGAAACCAGTTGGAGCAGACGGTTGAGTCGGTGTTGGTGTTGGTGTTGGTGTTGGTGTTGGTGTTGGTGTTGGTGTTGGCGTAGGTGTTGGAGTTGCTGAAGGAGTTGCTGAAGGAGTTGGCGTTGCCTTCTTGACTGCGACGCCTTTGTTCCAAACCAACTTCTTCCCAGATTTAACACAGGTGTATTTAATTCCAGATGATGTACTTGTTTTGCCGAGTGCTTTGCAAGTCGTACCAGGTTTAACAGCTGCGAATGCTGTCGGCTGAACGAAGGCCAAGGTAAGAGCTGTTATCAGTAAGAGAAGAACCTTGTTGCGCACCTACTAATTATGAAGGGGAAGAGAGCAAAAAACTACCCCCAAGTGGGTTAAGCGTCTTGCACTTAAGTGGAAGTTAGTTGAGCCTGAACTAAGTATTGCTTAAGTCTTCGAAATCTATCAAAGACCTAAATGACCCGGATTAAGAATGCCTTCAGGATCCATAACATTTTTAAGTTTTCTCAGTAATTCATGCTGAGTTCCCAAACTCTTTGCAATGAAATCTTGTCGGGCCAGACCAGCACCATGATGATGGGAGATTTCGCCCCCTAGCTCGGTGACTACTGTCATGGCCGCATCCCAAATTTTCCGCAAACGAAGCACGGCTTGTTCATCCGTATCAGTCTTTCCTAAGAGAATGATGTAAAGGGAAGCACCATTTGTATAAACATGAGAGAAGTGACCTAAGACTGTGTCCGACAGTGGTGTGAGTTCTTTAACTAGACGTGAATAGAGGTTTTCTATCTCCGACCAATTATGGGCGACTTCAATTGTTTCAGCATAGCCACCCTTTGATGCAAGGATATTTTCTACGGCAGAGAAATCAAATCTGCGTTTGTACCAGTTATCCACTGGTACCGATCCAATTGATACTCCACCTGAGCTCTCTACGATCTTAGAAGATTCCAAATGTTCAGCTTTTGTAATACTTGATAGACCCTCATGAGTTAAAAACAGAACGCACTTATTCAATTCAATTTCAGGAACTGCGAATTTTGCCTCTGCTTCATCATAAAACCTCACAAGTGAAGGGCGAATGCCAGAATGCATTATTTGCCTCATCGCTACAATTCCTGAATTAACGCTTGGCATCAACCATGCCTCACTAATTTGAATCTCTGATTTTCTATAAACTTTCAAAGTTACTTCTGTTATCACGGCAAACATTCCTTCAGTTCCCAAGAATAATTCTTTTAAATTAGGCCCCACTGCGGCTCTAGGCTTTTGTCCAACTTGAATCTCAGAAGAATCACTCAGGATTACGGTGAGACCAACTGCTGATTCTTCAATTCCGCCAAATTTGGTTGATAATTGCCCGGTTGCCCTTGTTGCTACCCATCCTCCGATAGTAGATCGAGACAATGATTGTGGGAAGAAATTCATAGTCAGCGATTTCTTGTTCAGCCACTCCTCAAGATCTGATCCCCTCATTCCAGCCGAGGCGCTTACAGTCATATCCGAAATACTTAAAACTGGTTCAGAAACTATTTTCGATAAATCAAGCACTATTCCACCTTGGGTAGCCAGGGATTGCCCAGTTACCGAAGAACCTAATCCTCGAGCCATTATCGGCACTTGATTATCTTTTGCCACTTTTAAAACACCTAAAATCTCTTTCTTCGATCTAGGTGTTACGACGATATCAGGTCTGAATTGGTGTATTTCTAATTTTTTCTCTAGTGCAGAGACAGGCCAAGCGTCGTGACTATATTCATCTAAAATTTCTGCTTGCGTAGCAATATTTTCCGATTGCACCACACTTTGAAGTGCTAGAACAACATCTGAAATCACTTGTGCGCTTCTCTTTGAAGAATTCTTTGCCATCATGATCCTGGCGCTAACTTTGCATCTATTAACTCTTTAATAGCGCTAAGTGATACGCAATCCTCAATTGTTACTTTTGACGGATTGCTCAGAACTCTCGAATGTTCTGCTCCTGGATCTCCGAGACTGGAAACCACTAAGGCAGCATCTGTGAAGTCATCTTGCTCGGTAAATGTGCTCACTGTTACCAAGCATGGAAGACCCGCAGCGATGGCTGCTCGTGAACCAATTCCACTATCCTCAATTGCAATTGTTCGCTCAATATCAAACTCACCCTTTGTGACAGCTAGCTGATAGATGTCTGGAGCTGGTTTCTTTTTTGAAACAATGTCACCGGCAAAAACTGCAAAGCTTGCTGATAATTCAGGACCCAGAACATGCGCCAGAATGGCTCGAACTGAAACCTCTGCAGAAGTGGAAGCAACTGCAAAACTCCAACCCTTCTGGGATGCCTCACTTACAATTCTTTTGACACCAGACCTTGCTGGTACCGCTCCTTGCTTCACAATTTCAACGTAATTACTTGTTTTCTGCAGATGAAGCTTTGTAATCAGGTTGTCTTGATCCTCTGATGAGGCGCTCCATTTTGTATTGGCTAAAGCTCCATTTTCTGCAAACAAACTTCTGAGCCGTTCTTTCCCTCCACCTATTTCCAGTAAGACTGCGTACTCTTCAACGCTCCATTGAACTGGAAGCTCAAGTTGCTTGAAGGCAAGATTAAAGGCTGGTAGGTGACCATGCTTTTCTGTGTCTGCTAGAACTCCATCGCAGTCAAAAATTATTCCATACCCATTTTTCATTGAATTCTTCCAGAGCTCCCAAATAATCTCATGTGCTCAGTTGCCATTCCTGCAACTGCGTTTTGAACTGTCGAAAATAGTTTAAGTGGATCCCATTTGTTGTTTTCTTCAGCCTTCTTTAAGTATTCTAATGAAGACTGCATAAATACTTCCTTCAACGCTGTTGAAATATTAATCTTTGCACACCCAAGTGCGATGAGTTCAGTGAATTGTGCAGGAGACATTCCTGATCCCCCATGCAGAGCAAGAGGTATACCTGTGGCATCATAAATTTTCTTGACTCGATCAGCATCTAAAACTGGCTCAACAAGGTATCTTCCATGCGCATTTCCAATAGCTGGCGCAAAGACATCAACCTGACTCTCAGCAATAAAATTTAGAGCCACTTCAAGTGGTTGAATTCGATCAACTTCATCTGATCCAATGCCATCTTCCACTCCGGTTATAGATTCAATTTCTCCCTCTACGTGTGCGCCATATTCTCTGGCTTCTGCAACGACAAGTTTGGTCTGTCGTAAATTTTCCTCTACCGGCAACTTCGAGGCATCAAAGAGAACCGAATTCCAACCTAATTTAAGGCACTCAGATATCACTTCTCGTTCTGGACAATGGTCTAGGTGAAGGACCACAGGTACAGAAATCTCTTCTGTCATGCTTAGCCACATTGACCATAGAACTTTGGAACCAATTGCACGGACAGTTTTAACCGAAGTTTGAACTATGATTGGCGATTTTTCTGCTTCAGCAGCGCTTAGTACTGCCGCCATGCTTAAATCATTGACAATATTTATGGCTGGTACTCCGTACCCGCCGGCTAGTGCCGGGGCAAGAACCGCATCAAGCGTAGATCGGACCATCAAATTCACCCCTTCTAATAGGAAACCGTCAATGTACAGCAAAAAGCAGTTCTTTGCATAATCAAGTGCCATTAAGATTGAAAGTCAAGAGCCGGTGCGAGGCCCTCTTGAAATCACGTACTCCTGAATTTGGCCAGCAAGGAAACTGCTTCTTGATACGTTTTGAGAAATGCTTTGTATTGGGCATTTCTAGTGTCGTGTGGAGTGTAAACCTCGGTTGGGTTCAAGTGAGCGCGAATGGTGTTCTGGACTTCATCTATCTCCCCCACCGCCAATGCTCCCAGCAAGGCGGTCGCCAAATTTGCTGGAGAAATGTCCCCGAGACTTTCATAAACCCTGCCCGTCACATCGGCTTTGATCTGCAAGGCAGTATGGCTACCCGTACCTCCACCAAAGACAATCACAGGAGAGTTTTGTTCTTGTGGAAGTGACATCGCATCAATTGCAATGGCCGATTCAAAAGCTAACGCCTCCAAAACTGCACGAGCAAGATTTCCACGACCGTGGCTCCATTCAAGTCCCAACCAGGAACCTCTAATGGAAGTTCGAATTGGACCATTTTGTCCACCTAAGTGTGGAACAAAAAATAGACCGTCAGAGCCTGGTTCGATGGTGTCGACTAAAGCGTCAAAATCTTTTTTAAGGGAGTTTGAATTAAAAATTAAGAGGTTCTCAGCCCAATTGCGAGTATGTCCACCACCAATTATCACGGATTGTTGTTGCCAATTCTTTTCCAAAACAGAGGGCACAACATCAAATCTTCCAGCGATATCTGGCTCAAATTTATCCGTATAGTGGCTCAAAACTAAATATGTTCCTGCGCTCTCACCAAAATCTCCGGACGATGATAAACCCGCACCTAAGAAACCTGCCGCCTGATCACCCAAGCCTGCCACAATTGGAATCCCTGAAATTAAGCCAGTCTTTTGGGCAACTAGTGAACTTAAGCCGCCAACGATTGTTGAACTCGAAACAATCTTTGGTAGATATTCTTCCGATACTTCTAGTTTTTGAAGCAACTCCGGGCTCCACTTGCTGTTCTTGGTATCACTTAGACCAAAAGCCCATAGAACTGTGGGGTCCACAAAGGCCTCATCTGCCTTTAAACCGGCTAAATGAGCGCCAACAAGTCCCCCGGCTGTTACAAATTTGCTTGTATTTGATTTCAATTTTGGATCATGTTCCAGGTGCCACCTGATCTTGGCTGCTATTACCGGTGATCCGCTTCCAACTAACTCCCTGATGCGCGCTTCAGATGATTGAATCATCGCATCCATATATTTTGAAAATCTAGTATCTAAGGTTGTTGTGTATGGGGTTGTAGGTGCTCCATCAGCATTTATACCTACGGTTCCGCTAATCATCGCATCAACTGTGATAGCAACGATGTCTTTTGGTGAAATAGCTGCCCGAGTGACGGCAATTTTTAGTGATTGATCGACTGCATCCAAGATTTCAAAAGCGTCATATTCAGCTACGCCTGGATGGGGCTCTATTGGTTGGTAGCTGGCCTTTCCCTCGCCAACAATATTTCCTTGTAAATCATAGATAGCTGATTTAGTCGAGCTTCCACCTACATCGATTCCAATCGTATATTTTTTATTCATAGTGGCGCCAAACGACCGATTTTGGGATGCCAGTAATCAAGTTTCACCAACTCTGCCAAAAATTCTTGGTACCTGCTATCTCTTTGCTTAATCATTCTTTCACTTGGCTCGAAAGCAGGATGATATTGCACAACCATTTTTGCGGTTGCAGAAATTTTACTGGGGTCGCCAGCCAAAGCAATAATTGCAGCACCAAGAGCAGAGCTTGTCTCAAATGGCTTCACTGTTGGTCGACCAAGAGTTTCTGCTCGAATTTGCAACCAAAAAGGATTCGAGGCACCGCCACCCATTGAAACTTGCGGTCCAACAACAGTAGCAAAATCTTGAATTGTTTCCATTGCAAGTCTTTCGATAAATGCAATGCCCTCCAAATACCCAAGAAAGGCGTCAATTGGATTACTGGAATTTCCCTTTTCAAATCCGACTGCTGTTGGGTTTGAAAAAGGGAAATACTCCCCTTTGGTGGCAAGTGGTAAAACTAAAATACTACTTTGCCCAATTTCTTCTGCTGCAGCGCTATATTCTTCAAAATCAATGTGTGGGAATCTTTGGTTGATCGAATCCCCACCACAATGGGAAGTCGCAGATACCGACCAATCACCGTTCCAGGCTCGATGACTGTATAAACCAGAAGAAAAATCCTGCAACCTCTCCGCGGTATTGCCCTTAATGCTTAATCCCGTACCAATAGTTGTTACCCATTGACCTGTCTCAACAACTCCAGCTGCAATTTGTGCACCCATTGCATCTGTAACTCCTGCTAAAACTACGCACGTCTTTGGCAGGTGCGTCTGCAGTGAAACAGCGTCGCTTATCGCGCCGAGAGCGGTTCCTGGTGCCACTATGGGAGGCAATAGCTCAGTATTCATGCCCAAAAGTGAAAGCGTTGCTGGCCAAGATTTAGTTGTCATATCTGCACCTGATTTTAGGGCATTTGTAAAATCTGTTTTAGGGCTTTCTCCAGTTAACTTTAAAATTAACCAATCACCAGCACTGACCACAAATTTGGTTTGAGCCCAAATATCAGGCTTGTGGTGTTTCATCCACATAGCTTTGGCCAATGTGAAAGTTGGTCTAATTTCCAAATTCAAATTAGGGCCATGTTTAGCAAAAACTTCATTCGCTTGTTTTGCTTCCTTAACTGCTCTTTTGTCATTCCACATTATGGCTGGATAGAGTGGCTCGAGATTTTCGTCCAAAAGCAATAAAGTCCCTGAAGTCGCCACAACACTGATTCGCAATACTGTTGAAAAGGGAGTCCTGCTCGAGAGCTCTTCAAAGCATTCGCAAATGCACTTCCACCAATGGTTTGGATCCTGCTCATGTTCGCTATTTCCTAGATTTTCAATTGCCCATTTTCGCTCAGCAGTTGAAACTACTTTACCAATTTCATCTATCGCTACAATTCTTACCCCTTGGCTTCCAACATCAATACCAATGAAGTGCTTCATCAAAATTAACCTGGCTCTCGTTTCTTAAGTTTTGAGGTTAGATTTAGGAAGTTTTGTTTGTCATATCTGAGAAAATTTTCGCCCCAGCTTTTGCTGTTGCTCCTTCGTGCACAACTGCAGAAAGTCCAGCCAGAACGGCAGCAGGTGAGATAGATGAGTAAATTCTGCGGCCAAACATCACACCGGCACCACCTGCCTGAACAGCCATGTGTGCAAGCTCCATAGTCTCAAGAATGCGATCATCACTTGCTGATCCTCCAGCTAAAACTAATGGAACTGTAGTTTCGCTTGCTATTTTTTCGTAAGCCTTAATATCTCCAGGCCAAATACATTTCACAACATCCGCACCGATTTCTGCAGCCATTCGACAGTACCAAGCTAGAAGTTTTGCGTTTTCAACTTGACTCTTGTCAACATAATCATCCACCGCACGTGGCTCTATGATCAGAATAATTCCATATTTGCTACATTCAGCTGCTAATCGGGCATTACGTTGGATCTCTTCTTTCTCTAATTTATTATCTTTATGCCCAACGTATAAATATGTCATGATTGCATCTGCCCCGGATGAAACAGCGTTTTCAACTGTTGTCAGTTCAGAAATATTACCTTCTGATATTCCCTCGGTACCTGGGGTAAAAATGGGCCGTCCGAAAGATTTCCAATCCATATGAATAACTAAACTTGGCTTTTCTCTGCCAATGAAAATTTCTTCAATCTTTTCAACAGATCCGGGAGCTAGCATGATCCCGTTAGCGCCGGCAAGTTGCCCTAGGCGCTTTTTCATCTCTGAATTATTTTTTAAGCCCGATGGTGCACCTGTAAGTACTGCGTGTGATGCAGCCACAATGATAGTTCGCCCAGAAACAGGGTTGAGAATTCTCCCTAACCTTATTTTTTTACCTGTGCGAGCATCCATGCTTAACACCAACTCTCATAAATCTTCTTGGCCTGTCTGCGACTAAAATTTTGATACGCGGGCGAAAAAAGAATAGTCCGATAACTGCATATTATACAGTATTGTTAGCGTGCATGTAGTAATGTTTGGATCGAAATTCTGAGTCACATCCGCTCAAGGTGTCTATCAGAGCTCTAACTCTTTTTGGTCTTCTTGGCCCCTGAATATTTAGGAGATACCGTGCCCCATCGCTGGTTACCTCTCAAGGCCACCTCTTTTCAAAAAGCGTTGACTGCGGTCTCCCTAGATATTTTGCAGGCTGGGATTGGTGGCAGATTAACTCCCTCTATTCAGATTCAAGAAAAACTTGAAGTTGGGTCAGGCACGGTTCAAAAAGCATTGCAAGAATTGAGCGAAAATGGTGGTGTTGTTTTACGTGTAAAGGGCCATCAAGGAACTCTGGTGATTGATTATAATCCGGCAATATTATGGAGATCTGCTCAACTTGCACCCCTTAGAATTTCTTTAACTCCTCCAGGTGCGCTGGAATTAGGTGCTCTCTCTTTGAATCTTAGAAATCAATTTCGAAAATTTGGCCTTGGAATGGAATTTGATTACATTCAGGGCGCTCAAAATAGATTAGATACCCTTTCAAAGGATTTGCATTCCACTGCCCTGATTTCTATAGGTGCGGCTAAATCCCGTAATCTATTGAACAATAAGAATTACTCAATTTTAGATTTTGGGCCTGAAAGTTACTATCAACGAGATTCGCTGCTTGTGCTAACTTCGCCAAAAATCTCAAATCCAAAAAAACTACGAGTGGCTTTGGATAAGACTTCATATGATCATGAAACTCTCACTTTAGATGAATTCGAAAACAAAGCGGGGGTGGAATACGTCAATTGTCCTTTCCCTGAAGTGCCTTCAGCAATTCTTGCCGGAAAAGCTGACATTGGTATCTGGCATCGCGTGCAAGCCGTTATCCCCCCAGAGCAAGCAGGGCTGAAGGTTTCTCAATTAGGGTCAGGCTCCCTGAGCCACAAGAATTCATCGATTTCGAATGCGGTTCTCATTTGGCCCTCTTCTCTCAAGGAGATAACTGCCTTGCTGGGAATGATCGACATAAAGGAAGTAAGAAAAGAACTCCAAGCAACAGCTAAGGTGAAAGTCTCAAGCAAGGGTCGATAGAAACAGGGTGGGTTTCTCCCACCTCTAATTTTGTGCTCAACTCTCCCTTTATAACAATTGTGTAACGAATCATAAGCAATAATCCGATTTATGCATGTTCGACTATACTTCCAAAAAAGCAACACATTGAAAAGCGGCAACGTTTTGCGCTTCGCAAAATGGGCCCATTAACTGGAGGGTTTATGCAATGAAAAAAGGAAAATTACTCGGCCTTGTTGGCGTAGCGGTCTTTGCCTTAGTTTTGAGTGGCTGTTCATCAGGTGGCGACAAAGCTGCAGATTCAGCAAAGGAAATTAAATCAATTGGAATTACTGTTGGAGATATAAGCAATCCTTTCTGGCTCGCAATGACAAACGGAGCTAAGGAATCTGCAGCAGAAATTGGCGCAACAATCAGCGTTCAAGACGCAGCGCAGGATTTAGCAGTTCAAACTGCACAGATTGATACGTTCATCACACAGAAAATGGATCTAATCATTGTCGGTGCGGTAGATAGTGTTGGAATTGCACCTGCAGTTGAAAGAGCGCAAGCCGAAGGAATTTTAGTCGTTGCTGTAGGAGATAAAGCTCAAGGAGCTTCAACTTACGCAGCAGTTGATAACAAAAGTGCTGGTGTAGTTGCCTGTGAATATATGGCTAATGAAATCGGCGGTAAAGGTGAAGTTGCAATCATCGATGGAACTGCAGTTTCTGCTGTAATTGAACGTGTAGTTGGTTGCGAAGAAGCACTTGCAAAGTTTCCTGATATTAAGGTTGTTGCAAAAGTAGCTGGTGATAATGCAATTGGTAAAGGACAAACAATCGCAACAGATATTCTTACTGCACATCCTAAGTTGAAGGGTATTTTTGGAATCAACGATCCAACAGCATTAGGAGCACTACTTGCAGCTCAAGATGCAAAGTTTAAGACCCTGATTATTGTTGGGGTAGACGGTGCTCCATCAGCTGTCGCAGAACTATCAAAGCCTTCTTCAATGTTTAAGGGATCTGCTTCTCAAGATCCACGAGCAATGATCAAGGCTGTGTTAGCAGCAGCCCAGGTGGTAATCGGTGGCGGAGATTGGCCGGCAGATGGCATCTTGTTGCCATCTGAATTCATTACTAAGGCCAACCTCAGCACTTATAAGGGATGGTCTTAAATAGGACGGATGAGTCCTAAGTAGGCCAGGTGGATTGGTAACTAGCATGTATTTGTTGGTTACCAATCCTGCCCCCTAGATTGGGTTATAAATCCTGCCCCCTAGATTGAACGGAGAAGGTCTTTTCTATGTCCAAGGATGAGCAACTTCTTGTACAAATGCAGAACGTTTCAAAAAACTTTTCTGTGACGAGAGCTCTCGCTAATGTAAATTTTGAACTTAAAGCTGGCGAGGTGCATGCCTTAATGGGTGAAAATGGTGCCGGCAAGTCCACTTTGATGAAAATACTTGCAGGAGTACACATTGCAGATGAGGGAAAAATATTTATTCGTGGAAAAGAAGTTAAGGTAGAAGATCCCAGCGCAGCAAAAAAATTAGGTATCGCATTTATACATCAGGAATTAAGTATCGTTCCAAATATGACCGTTGCTGAGAATCTTGCTTTGGGTAATGAACCCCAGACAAAATGGAGATTCTTAGATAGAAAGAAAATCTACGACGAAGCAATCGAGAAAATAGCGCGTGTACGAGCTCCTATTGACCCTTCAGAACTAATGGGCAATTTATCTCTAGGTACACAACAGATTCTTGAGATAGCGCGGGCCATATCAATGAATGCCCAGATTCTTATTTTGGATGAACCCACAGCTGCACTTTCTTCATTTGAATCTAACCTCCTTTTTGAGCTTATCGAGGAGATAAGAAAATCTGGCGCTGGTCTAATTTATATTTCACACCGAATGGAAGAAGTTTGGAATTTGGCGGATCGGGTTACAGTATTTCGAGATGGTCAGCTTGTTGCTACAACAAACAAAAATCAGTTAACTCCAGACCAAGTAATTAAACAAATGATAGGCCGAGATGTAAAGGACCTTTATGTCCGTAACAACAGAATCCTAGGAGATGTTGTTTTGAAGGTAGAAAATCTTGGTAACGGACTCAAGATTGGCCCCATAAATCTGGAAATAAGAGCTGGAGAGGTTTTAGGTCTTTATGGCCTTATAGGTGCTGGGCGCACAGAAATAACTCGGCTTATATATGGTGCGGACAAGATTGCTACAGGATCAATGCGTATTTCAGGTAACTTGGTTAAATTTAAATCACCAAGGGATGCAATTGACGAGGGAATAGCGTTTGTGCCAGAGGATAGAAAAATTCAGGGTCTTTTTGCACTCATGACTCTATCTGACAACATAATCATCGCAAGCCTAGCTAGATTCGTACAGTTGGGATTTTTGGCACTTCGGAATATCGCGAAAGCCGTTGATACACAATTCAAAAATCTTTCCATTCGTGCAAGTTCGGTTGAACAGATCGTCGGTGAACTTTCCGGTGGGAACCAACAAAAGGTTCTACTGGCGCGTGGTTTGCAGACTAACCCAAAAGTACTAATTCTCGATGAGCCAACTCGAGGTGTTGATATCGGATCCAAAAATGAGATCTACAAAATCATAGATTCACTTACTAAATCTGGAACAGCAGTGTTGATGGTTTCTTCAGATTTGCCTGAAGTACTAGGAATGAGTGATCGGATTCTAGTTATTAGAGATGGCGTTGTAGTAAAAGAACTCTTGGCAAAGGAAGCAAATGAGGAAAATGTTATACTTTTCTCTAGCGGATTGGCCTCTGTATGAAATTTACTCAAAAAGTCTTTATACTCAAACCAACCATGGTGATCGGAAACCTTGAATGAATCGTAAAGAAGCGGTTTCCACAAAATCTTTAACGAAGCGTCAAGTAGTTGATGAAATCTTTGTCAAATGGGGCATCTACATTGCCCTATTGTTACTTGTAATTTTAATGGCTCTCATAGCACCTAATTTCTTTTCCATAAAAAATGGTCTAAATATCGCTCAAGCCGTTTCAATAAATGCTGTTGTTGCCTCTGGTATGACGGTTGTTATCTTGACTGCAGGAATTGATCTTTCTGTTGGTTCGATTGTTGCCGCATCTGGTGTTGCTACCGTGTTGTTACTAAATGGTGGGGTTCCGACTGTCATTGCGGCTCTGGTTGCAATCCTGGTTGGCGCATTAATTGGCTTAATCAACGGAGCGATAATTGCATATCTGGCACTCCCCGCTTTTATTGTCACCCTCGGTGCCCTCACCTATGCGCGCGGTATAGCTTATTCAATGCATGGTGGCCCTGTGCAAATTGCTGGTGAATCTGGAATTGAATCAATTGGAAATGGTTCTATCGGCGGAATCCCAATGCCTGTATTTATCATGATTTTTGTTTATTGGTTTTTCTGGTTTCTTTTGGAAAGAACAAAATTTGGTAGACATGTGTATGCAGTTGGAGGTAATCCGCAAGCTGCGCGATTGTCAGGAATCGATGTCAAAAAAGTCTTAATGTCTGTCTACGTAATCTCCGGTGTAACTGCAGGTCTGGCTGGATTGATGTTTGCTTCCCGAGTACGTTCTGGTCAGGTTACCGCCGGAGTGGGTTATGAATTGGATGCTATTACTGCGGTTATTCTGGGTGGAACAAGTTTATTTGGTGGACGTGGCCGCATATTTGGCACTCTAATTGGCGCACTCTTAATTGGTGTCCTGAGTAATGGTCTAGTGCTCTTGGGAGTTCCAATCTACACACAACTTATGATCAAAGGTGGTGTCATTATTTTAGCTGTGGCAATTGACACACTCAGATCTAAGAGATGACTTTGCTGAATCACACTAAGCCTTAATCACCAGCCCTCTCACTTAACAACCACCCTCACCACATCCGCAGCCGTTGCACTCTGCCCTAGCTCCACGTTCACATTGGTTGGTATGCCATTGATCTGGGCTGCTGAGAGCAGGGCGAGCTGTGCTGCGATATCACTCATCCAGTAGAAGGCAGCTGGTCCTGCTCTCTCTATGATCTCTTGGGCTTTAGTGAGTTGAGCATCATTGAACTTTTCTTCATCATTGTTATTGCTCTCAATGATTGATAAGAGATAGTTCTTAATCTCTAAGGCAATGCCTTTGTTTTCTTGATCGGTTTGTATGAGTTCTTTGAGTTCACTATCTAGGGAGCGTGGACGGTGCTTTTTCTTGGTGCGGTTAAGGAAGAGGAAGATCAGGGTGGCAAGAAAGAGGGTTTCTAACATGGCTTCAAACTACTCCGGGTAACTGACAATCTGCCTTACACGCTCAATACCCATCTGCCATATCTGTTGTATTGCTCTTCCTATAGGCGTAGTTTGCAAAAGTCCAATGTTCGATCTATAGGAGGAGAGAATCACATGGCAAAAACAACAGAAATATGGGTTTGCGATGGTGTTGAAGGAACTACACGTCGTCAACAAATAGCCAGACTTGCAGAGTGGAAGAAGTTATTTCTTGCAGAAGCAGGTGCAACAGCAGTCAATGTCTGGGAAGGCGGATATGGCGAATACAACGGGGGCTGGATCTTGGCTCTTGAGTACGACAGTGCAGCAGCATCTGGTGCATCACTCGATCGATTCCATGCTAATTCAAAGACTATGGATGATGCGATGGATGTTTGGCAGAAAACACCAACGCTTAAGTTCCGTACTGGTGGGTTAATTCACATGGTTGAAGGCATTTAACTCGTGCTCACAATGAAGGGAATCTAAATGGCAAAGCTGCTAGAAGTTTCATACTGGAAGATCGTTGAAGGTCGCGAAGCAGACGTTGTTACAGGAGCTAATGGATTTAAAAAGCTCTGTAATGAGAAACTAGATGCAACCTTTTCTTGGGGTTATGTCTTAACAGGTAAATACGTGGGCTATTGCTACTGCTCTGTTCTATGGGCCAGCGCTGAAGCCTATGGAAAATGGCAAGACTCTTACCAATCCAATAAGGAATATATGGCCTGGGTTGACACTGTTTTCACTAAGAACGGTCCACCTGATCACATGGTTGATCGTGAATTAACACAATTGGTGGATTAATAACGTTAAGCGGCAGCGCATGATCTGGGATGGTCTTGCGCTGCTTCTTTCCTTAAAGCTACTTCTGCTGGGCCACTATCGCTTGAGCAATAATCTTCACGCCATCTCGCCATGAAATTCCATAAATACTCTCAAAGGCTTGAGTAAAGCTCTTGCCACTGCCTGTTATTTTGAAGAGATCAAGGAACTTATCTGGTCCGCCGACGGCAACCATTACCTCTGTAGCAAGAGAGCCAACATCATAAATTGCCCATGAGTCGTATTCATTACCGTTCCATTTATCCCAACCTGTGGTGTAGTCAGGATCAAGGAATTTCTCTAGCCAGGCAGCGGTGCGCTTATTTCTGGAGAGTGTGTCGTTGTTGTCTAAATTTCTCTCAATTTCATACTTACTAAAATCACTAGAGTAAATCGTTGCACGTTGGACCCATGAGGCACTGCCTTCGGTGAACCAACGGGGCACTACATCCAGACTACCGTTAGCTAATAAAAGATCTTGAATAGTGTGAAAGTACTCATGGGCTTCTAATGTGCCCGAAGTGTGACTACGATCAGTTTTGCCCCACTCACTTGCAGTCATATAAATCAGTGGAATGTTTGTGCGATGACTTCGTAAGGCAAATCCACCCCAGCAAGGGGTCACAGGAACATTACAAGCCTTCTTTGCTTCTCCCCCTACGTCATATCCACAGGTTCGTCCAGCGCAGAACTCATCAACTTGTTTCTGACCCCACTCAATGTCTTTTTCTCCTGCATAGACGACGACAACTTTTTTGGGTTCTTCATAATTTGCACTCAGGCGTGAGACTAAATTAAGAGCTACAAGGGGAACCGGATTATTTATAACTACATTTGGGCCCATTAAAATTTCAACTAAGCCTAGTTTGGAAGAAGATAGTTCAATCTTATCTGCAGACTTTTTCCAAGCCCAATAAGCGATTCCATCTGCGTTCTGGACTACATCGCTCCAACTCGTTGGGGCAGTTGGTGGTACCCATGGTTTTACAGTCGGCGTAGGAGTTGGAGTTGGTGTCGGTGTCGGTGTCGGTGTTGGTGTTGCCCCAATTGCACCTTCAGGATCACCAATGGTCGTAAGCGTTGGGGTTGGACTCTTTGTTGGCATCGCACTAATTAACTGAACCCGAAATCCCACTCCTGGACCAGATGAAAACTTAGGAGCTCCTATGGCATCTGCCAAGTAACGCCAAGGCTTTGGAAGTGGATCCTTATCTTTGAGTTTAAGGAACTGTGCGAAAAGACCTTTGCTTCCCATTACTTTGGCACAAGAGATTCCAAAGGTGTTTATTTGGTAGGTGCCTTTTGGGAACTTAACCCCAGCTATTACTTCATTGGTTGTTACTTTGTAATTGCCACAACTGGGAGTTTGCGGCCCAGCAGCATCTGCTGAGATTTTTAGCGCAGGAATGAGGGCAAGAATGAGGGTAAGTAAAAGCCCTTTGAGGGCCCAGCGCCTCGTTCTCATAACAAGAGAGTAACTGGGGCTGTCAACCTATCCGTTAATAGCCATCCACTGCGTAAGCGCTGCAACAACACAGATCACTAGGCAAAAGACTCTAAATGCTCCCCATGGAGTTTGCTTACCGCCATTGGCATAGGCTGAATTCTCATCACCTGTGTCTTTTGATAGCGATGCAAAAATCTTCAATTCTGTGTCAAAAGAGAGCACGCAAGAGATATTGAGAATGACAACAGCTACTGATAAAGCCAGCTTTGATCCATCGCTTAAATCAGCCAATGCATCAATGGCAATAGCTGCCAAATTACCAAAGGTGAAGAGCGTGCGAGTGTTATTAAAGCCAAGCTCAACGTTGTGACCTCTGGCTGCATTTAAGTGTTGATCCATTTTTCTAACCTCTCCGTTGAAGTAGTAAAGATGTTCGATAACTATGTTCCTCCTGGGGCTATTGCACTTGGTGGCAACACGCCCAATCGCTAGGTGAACAAAGTCAGCCTGTCTATACTCTTTTTCATGAAGAGAGTTCCTCTTATACGCATAGGCCTCTTCGTAACTGTCTTACCTATCCTTCTTGCCTTTATTACCTCCCTTTTCAACAACGTCTCTATGTTTG
>Ga0214919_10005834_pt1 | contig 17201 bp, 13 predicted proteins | sample LL1503_MetaG_FD_177994 | JGI IMG/M metagenome (GOLD analysis project Ga0214919, IMG submission 177994) | Freshwater microbial communities from Lake Lanier, Atlanta, Georgia, United States - LL-1503 | ecosystem: Environmental > Aquatic > Freshwater > Lake | place: USA: Georgia | collected...
GATCTGCCATCATTTATTTAATAGCGCTGATTATTATTTTAGCTGTTGTTCCATGGCCTTTTAGAGCAGGTATTGGACGTCCTTGGTTTCCAGGGATGTAATTCATTAACGCTTTCCTAGTTCAATCACTTCGCAGTCTTTGATGTCTTTACCGTCAATGGTGAATCTAATTAGTGTGCGTATTTGGTGCCAACCATGTTTTCCAGCGGCACCAGCATTCATGTGTAAGCATTGGTGCTGTTGGTCGTACATCACTTTAAGAATATGTGAATGGCCACTTATAAATAATTGTGGACGATGCTCCTTAATTAATTGAATGGAATGAGGATTGTATTTTGGCGGGTATCCTCCAATATGTACCATTAAAACAGTTACTGATTCGCATTCAAAAGAAAGTACTTCAGCATATTCCGACCGAATATCAAAACCATCAATATTGCCATAAACACCTCGTAAAGGTTTAATTATTTTCAATTCATCTGCAATTGCTGCATTGCCAAAATCACCAGCATGCCATATTTCATGGCAATTGGCAAAGTGTTTGGCTACACTTGGATCTAGGTAACCATGGGTGTCTGAAATAAGACCAATACGAGTCATAATTCAAAATTAGTTAATTGCTAAATGCAAATATTCTTTAAAGGTATTTTAAATTAACAGTTTGCACTTGCTTCAATCACTTGAAATTTTAGGTAATTTTATAGAACTAATAATTTATTGATGAAGTATGTTTTAATAATACTATTTGCTATTTGTTGTAACAGGCTATTGGCGCAAGAATTTTCAGGGAATCCTCGTTCTGTTAAATGGCAGCAAATAAATACCGATACAGTAAAAATTATTTTTCCAAAAGGAATGGAAGCAAATGCAATGCACCTTGCTACAGTTGTGCATGCCATACAGCGCAATGACAGTGCTAGTTTAGGAACGCAATTAAAAAAAATAAATTTAGTTATTCAAAACGAACAAACATTCTCCAATGCTTATGTTGGGCTTGCACCATGGCGTACTGAATTTTATACAACACCCCCTCAAAATCCATTTGAATTAGGGGCTAATAATTGGATAGATAATTTAGCAATACACGAATTTAGACATGTACACCAGTATGCCAATTTCAATAAAGGGTTTTCGAAATTCGCTTCTTTTTTATTAGGAGAGCAAGGGAGGGCAGTTGCTAATTCGGCGGCCATTCCAGACTGGTTTTTTGAAGGCGATGCGGTATTTAATGAAACAAAATATAGTAAACAGGGCAGGGGATCTTTGCCACTTTTTTTTAGTGGATTTCAAGCATTATATAAAGCCGGTAAAGCGCCAAATTATCAGCAGTTAAGGAATGGCTCATTTATTAATTATATGCCTAATAGGTATGAGTTAGGATATTTATTGGTCAGTTATGGTAGAGATAAATATGGCGATGGCATTTGGAATACGGTAACTAATAATGCGGCAAGATTTAAGCCATTAGTATATCCATTTCAACAAGCTTTTAAAAACGCAACGGGTATTGCATTTAATCGTTTTTTTACAGAGACTAAATCATTTTATCAAACACAATGGAATACTAAAATTGATGAATCAGTTAATTGGCTAACAAGACCTGTATCAAAGGATGTGGTTGATTATAAGTATCCCTATGCGTTATCAAACGAAGCTATCATTGTTCTTAAAAAATCGTACAAAAAAAATCCTGCATTTTATATTATTCATCAAGACCATTCCCAAACAAAAATAGCCAATCAATCGATTGCAACAGATGATTATTTTTCTTATAATAATGGCAAAATAATTTATGCTGCAGATCAACCTGATATTCGTTGGGGCAATCGGGCTTACAAGCAACTCAAACTAATTGATATTAATACCAAGCAAGAGAAAACGATTGTAAAAAATACCAAATACTTTTCTCCAGATATTTCACATAATGGATTAAATATTCTAGCAGTTGAACTACCTGCTAATACAGGTTCCTCAATTGTATTAATGGACATAGCTGGCAATAAAATAAATAATAGTTATTCAAACCAATTAATTTATGCCAATCCAAAATTTTCGGCTAATGATCAGTGTATTTATTATACTGCAAGAAACCAAATGGGAGAGATGTCTTTGTTAAAAAAGGATTTAAGCCATTTTAATACGGAACAAATTGTATTAAATTTTTCCAACGCTTTGATTGGCTTTTTAACCGTTCAATCAGACACCTTAATTTTTACAACAACCAATCAAGGTCGCGACGAAATATGGGCTTATATTGACGGATCTGAACAAAAAGGCCCTTATCGGTTAGCTAGTTATTCTACAGGATTATATCAAGCAGTGATTCGTTCAAACGGAACCATTGTATCATCTATATTTACTGCATCTGGATACCAAATTGGACAAGTGTCAAGCCAATTTGAAAAGATAGTTTATAAAAATGCTTTGACAGATTTATATGTGCCAAATATTTACCCAAAAGCAACGCAGCAGATACTTTCGGGCTTAGCAGACCGTTTTTTTGAAATTACCAATTTTTCAAAATCCTCCAAACTTTTCAATTTCCATAGTTGGAGACCTATGTATGAGCAGCCAGCATATTCAATCCGACTCTATGGGCAGAATATTTTAAATACCCTCCAGTCTGAATTGGCATATACTTACAACGAAAATGATGGTAGTAACAAATTGGGATATGATGGCATTTATGGTGCTCATTATTTGCAGCCTGTTTTTGGAACGAGTCAAACATGGAACCGATCGGCCTATTTAAACAAAGACAGTTTGCTCCATTGGAATGAAACCAATGCTTATTTGGGAATTCAATTACCCCTAAATTTTTCGGGTGGTCAATTTTACCGTTACCTCACACTTAGTTCCACCTATCACCAAGAACTAGTTAAATGGACAGGTTTAGGCAAAACAATCATGCGCGATGCTGCTATTAATTTTATAAGCAGCAGTATTAGTTTTATTAACCAGATTCAAAAAGCTAAACAACAAATTTATCCGCATTGGGGGCAACGTTTACTGCTACAATACAAACAAGCGGTTGGCAGTAAAAGTGCAAACCAGGTTTTATTGAGCGGATCTATTTACCTGCCAGGCTTTTCTAACAACCATAGCTTTGTTGTAAACGGGTCATTCCAAGCTAGAGACACTTTGCAACAATATTCGTATAGCAATAATTTTCCTTTTTCTAGGGGATATACGGCAATTGATTTTCCAAGAATGTTTAAACTAGGATTGAATTACCATCAACCCATTAGTTATCCCGATTGGGGCTTGGGGAACCTGGTTTATTTTTCAAGAATTAGGGCCAATGTTTTTTTTGATTATACACAGGGTAAAAGTTTGCGAACAGGTAAAAAAACAGATTTTCGTACAATTGGCACTGAAATTCACTTCGATACCCGCTGGTGGAACCAACAACCCGTAAGTTTTGGTATTCGGTATAGCCATTTGTTAGATCAAGAATATCGGGGTCAAACCCAACCCAATATTTGGGAATTTATCATGCCTGTGAATCTTTTTTAAAATTTTAAATTGGGTTTATTTTATGATTTCTTAAAATTCAACCCCCTTTATGTGAAGATTTTATGGCATATTTGCACCGAAATAGGCTTATTTGGGCTGATTTTCCACATTTTAAAGATTTTTTTCCACTTATTTTTCATATTTCCACTGCAAACTAATATCTTTGCAGCCCCAAAAATTGTATGTCGAAACAACCACTGATTAAACAAGATGGAGTAATTATAGAGGCCTTAAGCAATGCTATGTTTAGGGTGAAACTAGAAAACGGCCACGAAATACTGGCAACCATCTCTGGTAAAATGAGGATGCACTACATCCGTATTCTTCCAGGTGATAAAGTGGGCGTTGAGATGAGCCCTTATGATTTAAGTAGAGGAAGAATTATTTTCCGATACAAATAGTTACAAGGACAAACAGGTAAAGGGATAAACATATTTAGGCACCAATAAGCCAAAAAGTTGCAAAAGCAACTGATAGGCGAAGAAAAAACCATTTTATGAAAGTTAGAGCTTCTATCAAAAAGCGCAGTGTTGATTGTAAGATTGTGAAGCGTAAAGGCAAGCTGTACGTAATCAACAAAAAGAACCCTCGATACAAGCAACGTCAGGGATAATAAAACATTGGATCACTAAATTGGTGCTCTTTAATAAATAGTATAAAAACTTAAAATTAGAATATGGCTCGTATTGCCGGTATTGATATACCAAAGAATAAAAGAGGAGAAATTGGTCTAACCTATATTTTTGGAATTGGACGTTCAACTGCTCAGTATATTCTTACTAAAGCTGGTATTGACTTTAACAAAAAAGTAAATCAGTGGAACGACGAAGAACAAGGTGCTATTCGTAACATCATCAACTCCGAATTTAAGGTGGAAGGTGCTTTACGTAGTGAAGTTTCAATGAGTATCAAACGCTTATTAGACATTGCTTGTTATCGTGGATTGCGTCACCGTAAAGGTTTGCCTGTTCGTGGTCAACGTACCAAAACGAATAGTCGTACCAGAAAAGGTAAACGTAAAACAGTTGCGGGTAAAAAGAAAATTGCTAAGAAATAATTAGTCGAATGTGTATGTTGCAAGCAACATACACATTCGTATTAAATAATCCGCTTCAGCTTGGATCTTCTGTAATAGAAAGGAGAGTGAATCGGTTCTCGAATCAGTTCGGGATTTTTCATTGTTAATCAGTCCCAAAAAAGTTTGGGATGAATACCTCAAAAACAAAAAATGGCAAAACCAACAAAAACGCAAAACAGTGCTAAAACTGCAGCGAAGAAAAGAATTGTAAAAGTTGACGCGGCTGGGGAAGTACGTATTTCAGCAACCTTTAACAACATTATTATAAGCTTTACCAACAAAACCGGACAGGTAATTAGTTGGAGTAGTGCTGGTAAAATGGGTTTCAAAGGTTCTAAAAAGAATACCCCATATGCGGCTCAAATGGCTGCTGCCGATGCTGCAAAAGTTGCAGTTGATGCAGGGTTGAAAAGAGTAGATGTATTTGTGAAAGGCCCTGGTGCTGGACGTGAAAGTTCTATTCGTTCAATTGCGCAATCAGGTATTGAAGTAACTTCTATCAAAGACGTTACACCTTTGCCACACAATGGTTGTCGTCCTCCAAAACAACGTAGGGTTTAATTTGTGTTGGCATTATTTCTTTATTGAAATGCTTGCTAACCAAAACTATTTATAAGGGCACTGCATCTATTTTAGATTTTTACTGATACAGTGTCGACATTAAAAAATCAACAAACAAAAAGAAATGGCACGTTACACAGGTCCAAAGACCAAAATCTCCAGAATTTTTGGCGAACCAATCTTAGGTAATGCTAAGTGGTTAGGCAAAAACAGCAACCCTCCGGGTCAGCATGGTGCAGCACGTAAGCGTAAAACCTTAGGTGAATATGCATTACAATTACGCGAAAAGCAAAAAGCGAAATACACTTATGGTGTTTTAGAGCGACAATTCCGTAAAACTTTCGAAGAAGCACAACGTATTAAAGGTGTTACCGGCGAAAACTTAATTAAATTATTGGAGTCTCGTTTAGACAACACTGTTTTCCGTTTAGGATTAACAGCTAGTCGTCCAGAAGCTCGTCAGTTAGTAAACCACAAGCATATTCTTGTAAATGGTGAAGTAATGAACGTTCCTTCTTATACTTGTAAGCCGGGTGATATTGTTTCTTACAAACCAAAAAGTGCCGACAATTCTGCTGTAACTAGTAAGAGTCGTGGTAAAAATCCAAAATTTGGATGGTTAGATTGGAACGAAGCAGAGAAAAAAGGTACTTTTATTACAATGCCAGAACGTGAGCATGTTCCTGAAAATATTAAGGAGCAGTTGATCGTTGAATTGTATTCTAAATAACTAAACACCTGGGAGTCAATTTCAGGTACTAATCTTAACAATATTCCTTTAGCCTATTTGGGTTAAAGATTCATCAGTAAAAAACAAGTTCTAATATGGCAATATTAAGCTTTCAGAAGCCAGACAAAATCGTTTTACAAAAGGCAACAGATTTTGAAGGACAGTTTGAATTCCGTCCCTTAGAGCCAGGCTTCGGTCTGACCATCGGTAACGCTCTACGCAGAGTATTATTAAGTTCTTTGGAAGGGTTTGCTATTGTTGGTATCAAAATCGAAGGCGTTGACCACGAGTTTGCAACTATTAAAGGTATCACCGAAGACGTTACAGAAGTGATCTTAAACTTAAAGCAAGTTCGTTTTAAGAAAAATGTAGAGCATGATGTACCTAACGAGAAAATCAGTTTATCTATTAAAGGTCGTACTGAATTTAATGCAGGTATGATTGGTGAAGCATCTCAAGGTTTCCAGGTGATGAACCCAGAACTAGTGATTTGCACGATGGATAACACTTCTAAAATGGATATCGAATTAACGATTGCAAGAGGTCGTGGTTATATCCCTGCAGAAGAAAACAAAGTTAAAGACGCTCCATTCGGTTACATAGCAATTGATTCTATTCACACGCCAATCAAGAACGTTAAATACGCTATTGAAAATTATCGTGTTGAACAAAGAACTGATTACGAAAAACTAATTTTAGATGTTGCTACCGATGGTACCATTCATCCAGAAGATGCAGTAAAACAAGCTTCTCGTATTCTAATTCAACACTTGATGATCATCACCGATGAAAACATCACTTTTGATAATAAAGAAGACAAAAAAGAAGATGTAGTTGACGAGCACGTATTACAATTACGCAAAGTATTGAAAACGCCGCTAGAAGATTTAGATCTATCTGTACGTGCATTCAATTGCTTGAAAGCTGCTAAAATCAATAGCTTAAGCGAACTAGTTCAATACGAACAAGAAGACTTGATGAAGTTCAGAAACTTCGGTCAAAAATCTTTGTCTGAAATTGAGCAAGTTTTAACTGAAAGAGGCTTGAGCTTTGGTATGGATTTAAACAAATTAGGTTTAGACAATTTAGATAACTAATCGTTTCTATAGTTCTATTCCATTATTCACATCTTATATTCCCGACACGGTATAAGATATAAAAACAACTGTCATGCGTCACGGAGACAAAATCAATAACCTAGGCCGTAAAAAAGCACACAGAGTTGCTTTATTACAGAACCTAGCTAGTCAATTAATCACACACAAACGTATTGTTACTACTTTGGCAAAAGCTAAAGCTTTAAGAACTTATGTTGAGCCGTTGATTACTAAAACTAAAAAGAACGAAACAGCTTTACAAATAAGTCATAACCACCGTTTGGTTTTTGCTGAATTACAAGACAAAGCAGCTGTGAAAGAGTTATTCACAGTAGTTGGTCCTAAAGTGGCTACTCGTCCGGGTGGATATACCAGGGTTTTGAAACTAGGCATACGCCCAGGTGATAATGCAGAAAAAGCAATGATTGAGTTGGTTGATTTCAACGAAATCTATGGCAATGGTATTGATAAAGCTGCTGAACCAGCTAAGAAAACACGTCGTGCTGGTGGTGCTAAGAAAAAAGCAGATGCTGTTGAAGCTACCGCAATTGTTGAAGAAGCAGTAGTTGTTGAACCAACTGTTGAAGAAACTCCAGTTGCAGAAGCTGATGAAACTCCAGCTGCAGAAGATAAAGCTGCTGACTAATTAAATGAATTCAATTTCATATAACAGGCAAGACTTTATTGGTCTTGCCTTTTTTTTAGCCCAATGTGTAAAAAAAAATATGTTTATTATTGGTAGATGTGTTTTTTTTGCACCATTAAATAGAAAGAACCAAAATGTCTCAAGCCAAACAACCCGCAATTTTAGTATTAGCTGATGGTCATGTATTTCACGGCCAAGCTTTCGGAACAATCGGTACAGCAACCGGTGAAATTTGTTTTAATACAGGAATGACTGGTTACCAAGAAGTATTTACCGATCCTAGTTATACAGGTCAAGTATTGATCATGAATAATGTACATATTGGTAATTATGGTGTAAAAGATGTAGATGTAGAAAGTAGTTCTGTAAAAATACACGGGTTAATAGCAAGAAATTTAGAGAATCAATATAGCCGACAATTGGCCAATGGAAATTTAAAGGATTATTTAATAGCCAATCATATTGTTGCTATTGACGATATTGATACAAGGGCATTAGTGGCTCATATACGCACCAAAGGGGCCATGAATTGTATTATTTCATCGTCAGTATTAGATATAGACAAATTGAAGGAAATGCTTGCTGCAGTGCCTAATATGGATGGTTTGGAATTAGCTAGCACGGTTAGTACTAATGAAGAATATGAATTAGGAGATACCAATGCAAGCATTAAAGTGGCTGTATTGGATTTTGGCGTGAAACAACATATTTTAGAATGCTTGGTTAGTAGGGGAGCACATGTTCGTGTTTATCCAGCTAAAACGCCATTGAGTAAATTAAAAGCGTTTAATCCTAGTGGATATTTTATATCTAATGGCCCTGGAGATCCTTCTGCAATGCCTTATGCAGTTGCAACTGTAAAAGATATCCTAAAAGAAAATAAGCCTTTGTTTGGAATTTGCTTAGGGCACCAACTATTGGCTTTGGCAAACGATATTCCAACCTTTAAAATGCACCATGGACACCGTGGCTTGAACCATCCGGTAAAAAATATTATCACAGGTCAGTGCGAAATCACCACACAAAATCATGGGTTTGGTGTAAATCCAGAAGCGGTGCGCACTCATGCAAATGTGGAGATTACCCATTTAAATTTAAACGACAATTCTATTGAAGGAATTCGTTTAAAAGATAGACCTGCATTTAGTGTTCAGTACCATCCAGAAAGTACACCTGGTCCGCACGATAGTCGTTATTTATTCGACAATTTTATGGATATGATGCGCAACTAGTTAGTTGTTACAATAAGAGTGATTTTTACTCCCGCCAACTAGTAAATCATTAAGCATAATCCATTGTTATGCTTTCAAAAACATGGCTATCTGGCAGTTAAATAAATAGTATTCATTGTACTATTAGAAATCATTTTTTACAATTATTCCCTCATTTACTTAAATTCGTCATATGAAAATTGCAATCATCAATGGCCCGAATTTAAATTTATTAGGCACCAGAGAGCCTGGAATTTATGGTAGCCAAGGGTTTGACGAATATTTCAAAGGGCTTCAACAACTATTTCCGGAAGTAGCGTTTAGTTATTTTCAGTCTAATATAGAAGGGGATTTGATTAACGAATTGCAAAGGGTTGGTTTTGAATACGATGGTATTGTTTTGAATCCTGCTGGCTATACACATACTTCTGTGGCCATTGGAGATGCTATTGCAGCCATTAAAACTAGTGTGGTGGAAGTGCATATAAGCAATGTGCATGCAAGGGAGGAATTTAGAAAAATATCACATGTGTCTGGCAAATCTGCTGGAAGTATTATAGGGCTTGGTTTAAAAGGATATGAGTTGGCTGTTCGTTGGTTAATAGAGCACCAATAAAACTAACTATGATAAGAAACTATCCATCTTTTCCAAAAAAAGTGTTACAACTAATTTTAATTAGTAGTTTACTAAAACTTGTATTTGCAGGTTTAGTAGAATTAGGAAATGATGAAGTGTATTATTGGACCTACGCTTTACAAACCGATTGGAATCATTTTGACCATCCACCAATGGTTGGCTGGTTGATTCGATTAACTTCTTTAAACCTGCATTGGGTATCAGAAATTTCTTTGCGATTAGGTAGTATTCTTTGTTCGGGTTTTGCTACTTGGTTTATTTATTTAACGGCTAAATTTTTAGCATCGGATAAAGCAGGTTGGTATGCCGCATTGCTTTATCAGTTTGCCATTTATACCAGTATTATTGCTGGTTTATTTATTTTGCCAGATTCTCCACAAATGGCTTTTTGGACGGGTGCTTTGTATGTGATGTCCGTTATTTTGTTTAAGCCAGGATCAGAAAACAAAACAAGTTTATGGATTTTATTGGGTGTAATTATTGGGTTATCCATCCTCTGTAAAGTGCATGGATTATATCTTTGGGTAGGACTTGGCATTACCATTTTATATTTAAGAATTAAATGGCTTAGTAATTATAGGATTTATATAGCTTTTGCAATAAGTTTAATTTTTATGATTCCAATTATTTATTGGAATGTGCAATACAATTTTATTACGTATCGCTTTCATGCCGAAAGGGTTGCCCATAATAACTTACAATGGGATATGTTGGGCAGAGAAATTTTGGGTGAATTTGCCTATCAAAATCCCATTATTTTTTTATTGATGCTCTTTGCAATATTTGCTGCGCTAGGAAGAAATATTTTTTTCAAACGAAAAGGAACACAAACTTGGCTGTTTGCTATGAGCATTCCAATGATTGTATTTTTCTGGGTAATTGCATTATTTAATCCCACATTACCACACTGGACTGGGCCTGCATATATTCCATTGCTTTTATTATCGGGTATTTATTTAGACCAACAGACCAAAAAAATCATTCCTAGCATACTAGCTATTGCTGGTACTTTAATAATGGGCTTATCTATTGCTGCTATCGGGGTTATTCGTTTTTCGTCGGTTAATTTTGGTAGTCATAATAAAGAAAATTATGGAGAATATTGTCCTACACTTGACTTAAGTGGATGGAAAAACTTTAGTGCAGATTTTAACCAATTGGTAAAATCAGATATAGCAAATGCAACCATGAAGCCACCATCTTTTTTATTGGTGGATAAATGGTTCCCGGGAGGTCATTTAGAATTCTATACCGCTAGAGAAACAGGATTGACGCTTATTGGGGTGGGCTTACTAACCGATTTACATAAGTTTGCTTGGTTAAATGAAGTACGTAAAAAAATACAAATAGGAGATGATGCATATTGTATTGCACCTTCTAATTTACCGATAGATGTACATGCTACTTATAGTCAATATTTCGAGCAAATACAAGCACCTATAGTAATTAATCAAAACAGAAATGGTGGAATTGTAAGATACTTTTATGTGTATCGTTTAAAAAATTGCAAAAAAATACCAGCAAGAGTGCTGCCTTAATTTATTGTAGATGGGTACTATCTGAATTAGATATTGGTGCAACTACTAGCGGCTCTTCTTTTATGCCGAATAATTTTTCGAAATCTCGTCTATAAGAAATACTCACACCCTGACGGTTGCGTCTTCCAAAAGTAGATCCGTTAATATCTAAACTATTTTTTGTAAATACTATAGCTCTTAATTTTCTATCATTGGTTAAAATAAACTCAATATTAAAATCTGGCAACCATTGAAAATTTCCGTTTTGAATAGCGGAAGTATTGCCTAAGTTGAAATCGAAATCACTGCCTAGCGTAACCACAATTTTATTATTTGCAAAAGCATAACCTAATTTAAGATTAACCCTTGTTCTATCAAATTTATTGGCATTGGCGCTTATGCCTGTGCTAGCATCTATCAAACTATTACTGCTATATAAGGTAGTTCCCAAATCAAAGCTTAAGCTCCTGTCTCCAGTAATTCGATATAAAACATTCGACATTGCTTTATTTAATTCTTTCGTTAGCACTTGCGAAATAGTATTTACACCAATTGAAGTAATCATATAAGGATTTGCTATAACCGTATTGCCATTTGATCCTGATGGAGCAAAAGATCCGAGCACGATTAAAAATGAAACCTGTTTTAAAATTTCATTATCGTCTTTTTCAATTCTGTTTAAAAATGCAGCAAATTCATTGTCTGTTTTAACCGGACTTCCTTGAGGGAAGTCTATTTTAAATTTAATACTAGGTAAATTTAATTTATCTCTCAATTGAGCAATCACATAAACGTCTCCGCGATAGGCTTTAATAGCGCCACTAAAATTATTATTACCTACTAATTCGCTTAGGCTAATTCTTTCTGCAATATATTTTGCATCAATATGCATTTCTGCTTTAAATGGATCTCCATTCCATTCAATGTAATTGCCTGCATCGGCCATCAACTCAAATGGTTTTCTAATAAAGGACTGAAAATTAAAATCATAACTGCCTTTGTCTATATTATAGCGTCCTCTAATTGTTAATGGATCAATGGTACCTGCATGAATTTTTAATCGACCATTTCCTACTGCTTTAATAACATCGCCAGTCATTTGATCTAAAATAACATCAATGGCTACTTTTTTATTAGCAGTTAAATCTAAGTCTACAATTAAATTGAAATTACTAGCGCTATTGACAGACGCCATTTCTACGCCATACTGCTTGAATACAATAAAGTCAGCTAAACCACTTTCTTTGCTAGAAGAACTGGGTAAAAAAATATGTGAGCTATCGGTTGCTTCAGCAGTGATATTCATTTTGGCATTGTTCTCTGGCCCCTTAAAACTCATTTGCGCTTTACCAATGGCATTGCCATAAAACTGTTGGTTGTCTTTGAATTTAGTATCAATTAATAATAGTTTATTAGTAGATAGGTCAAAGTCAAATTGTAAATTTTTAAATCCTTTTTCTAATAGTTTTCCTTTTACAATTCCTTTGTTATTGTATTTATCTCTAATAGTTAATTCGCCAAAATCAATGCCATCTTTGGTGAATTGTATTTCAGCAGAATCAATACTGTAATTCACTTTTGTATAATTAACTGTTAGGCCTGCATTGCGCAAACTAATATTGCCCAAAAGGTCTGGTGCATTGGGGTCTCCGTTAATATTTAAATTACCTTTTGCTTGACCCTTAAAGTCACTAAAGAGGTCGCCTATAAATCGGTGTAGGATATTTATTTTGGTATCTTCTAATTGAATATCGGTGTTAAAAGGTTTTCCAATGGAATCTTTTAAATTGTAATATCCTGTTGCTTTTAGTTTAAAGGATTCATTGGGGGATTGAACTGTAAAGGGAATCATTCCTGTGGCATTATTATAACCTGCAGTTAATTTTACCAAACCTATAGAATCGTCATCGAGTATAAATTGTTCTGTATTTAATGATGCGGTTGCTTGAAAATTTCCAAAAAAATCACTCATTATAATATTGCCAGTAGATACACCCTCAATTCTTGGGTTTCTAAAAAGTGCCGCTGTTATATCGCCTAAAAAAACATTTTTTAATTTAAGCACCAATTTATTATACGGACCTGCCGATTCAGATGCTACACGGATTTCTTGAAAGCCTTGTGTGAACTGGAGATTCTTTGCATCAATAATATTATTTCTAATACTTAATTCACCAGCATTTTCTATACTCCATTTTTTTTCATTTAATACAAAGCTAGAAGGTTTTAAACGAATACTTACGCCATCTTGATAGGTGTATACATCAGAAAATAAGGCTGCATTATTAAAAGGATTATCTGTATTTGTTTTAATAGAAACAATGGAATGGTCATTCGTTGCAGTTACCTGAAAATGGGTATTCGGAAAATGAATACTGTCGCTAATTTGAATACTTCCAATATCTCCGTGAACGTCTAGTGTATCTTTGTTGCCAATTCCGTTAATGGCGGCCCCTGATACAATGAACTTATCATATTTTCCGTAGGGTAAACTAGCTTCAATACTCAATTTATTTTTCTTGGTATCAATGGTGCCCGTAAATGAAACATCATTGAATCCGGCAATTTTTTTATCGTATAGCTTTAAATAAGGTTCAAAATAGTTAGTATTTACCGATACTTGAAAAGCCTGATTTGTTGGAATTATTTTTGGTGATTTAATATATGCTGGATAATAATGGTTAAGTAGTGACTGAATACTTGATGGCAAATCCATAATACTAAAGCGACCTTTAACTGCAGCATTAAAATCATTTCCCACTAAGGTTAATGTTTTAACACTATCTATATAACTAGAACTCAATTTTACAGAATCGAAATTGATGGTACTAACTTCTCCTTTAATATTTGCGTTTAATATTTTGGCTGTTCCTAAAAAATTGTCAATATTGGTTCCAGTAAAATTAGCATCTAATAATCCAGTGATATTAATTTTATCTTTATATAAGTTCAAAGATTTTAGTTCTGCATGCACCAAGTCTCCAACCATATTATAACTGGGCTGTTCTTTGTTTAAATCAATTTCAATATTACTAGTAAAACCTAGGTTAGGGTCATTGATTTTTAATTCTCCGCTGAAATATTTTTTTTGCAGTAATCCTTTGGTAATAATATTGGAGTATGCATAGTTGTTAAATTCTATGCTAGTTATTTTTCCATCTAATTCAGTTTTAATTTTATCAATTTTAAAACTTGTACCAGTAATTCCACCTTTAAAATCTACCAAACCCAATTGCGCAATATTTAAAAACTTTCCAATATTAAAACGAGCAGTTTCAATATCACCAGTATAAGTAGGCTCTTTTTTATTTGGAAACTGCATGGCAATATTTGTTTTTACACCACCTAGTGCAGTGTTAAATATTCCATTAGTAATAAAGTTATTAATAGTGCCATTAAAATTGCCACGATAAATAATATTGCCTAAAGCAGATAAATTAGGAGATACAACATCTTTTAAAGCTGGAATGATTCCTAAATCGTAGTAATTGGTTTGCAGGGTTCCATTGCTGAAATTAATATTGGTCTTATTAATATATGGAAGCCCTTTCATAGATAGTACACCCGTAATGGAGCTACCAACGCCAGCTTTTGCATTTACATTTTTTACGGTAAAGTTCTCAACTGTTCCTAAGAAATTACCAGACAGCGTAATTTGTTTATTGAGTCCAATTAATTCTGGTGCAAAAAATGCAAGGTCATCACTGTGTACTTTTGCGTCCTTAAAATTTGCTTCCATTAATACATCAGTAATATACTGTCCAAAGTTTTCATTAAAGTCTTTGTATTTCATGGCATAGTATGGTCCTAGCTTGCTTTTATTGGTTTGCAGGTCTAAAGCCGCTAGTTCCATTATTTGCGGGGTAAATCGAAATTTTGTTTTTAATTTTTTTAACTCAAGGCCAGAGCGGTCTTTTGCTGATAGGGTTATGTTTGCTTTAATGGTGTCTTTTATAAAACTAATATTGGCCAATACGCCATTTAATTTGCTAAGTCTAATATGATTTCCGTCAAATATTGGCGTGGGCTGTTCTTGATTGGCTTCAACCCATAATTGACCGTCATTAATTTTAATTGATGAAACGAATGCAGTAATATCTCCTGCATTAAAGTACATAGTGGTATCTTTTATTACAGGACTGGAATGCTTTTTCAGTGAATCTGGTCTTAACCCTTTTAATTCTACAATAGTTAAAAAAGGTTTTTCAATACTAATATCATTGATGTTGAAAATACTTTTTGAAAAATTCATATTCTCTGCATCCATTAATAAGCTACCCAGTTTGAGATGCATTTTTTCTCCTACCCAGTAGTCATTTTTTTCGAATCGAATATTTTTAAGGTCTATTTTTTTTAGGTTGATGGCAATTCCTCCTGACTTATTTTTAGTGGAAGGGGCACTAAAATAATGCACTAAAAACTGGTGGTTCCAAACTGAATCTTTGCGTGTTAATTTAATCACTGCATCTTCTAATCCAATATATTTTAAAACAGCGCTATCTTTAAAAAAGAACCAATCGGTAATTCGAACTTTAAATTGGCCTGCATACAAGAGGGTGTCTTTTTGTTGGTCTCTTACCAAGGTCCCTTCTAAATTCATTCTGTTAAATAGCGATAAACTTACATATTGAATTCGCACTTCAGTTCCTAGCGCTGTAGACAGTTTAGTGGTTGCATAATTAACCAATCTGTTTTGTACATACTCAGTTTGTAATGCCACAAACAATAGCAATATGATGGCAAATACGGTTAGAACTATACGATTTAATATCTTTAATAGACGCTTCAGACCTTATACTTTTGTTGTAAAATAGGTTATCATAGTAAGGATAGGCAAAATCAGTACCAAACTTTTAAAATCCTTAATAATTAATGGATTCACTAAAATCCAGCAACAGAATCATCACCCCTTTTGTCTGCTGCAGTTTCTCTTTTGCCATTGCTTAATAAGCGAATGACTTCTGTTCTGCCAATAGTGCCACCTTCTTTTATGTTATAACCCATTGCTTTTAATTTCATTATTACACTAGGGTTGAAGTCTTTTTCAACCAATACTTCGTCTGGTAGCCATTGGTGGTGGAATTTGGGTTTATTAATGGCGTCACTAGCATTCATATTAAAATCAATGATATTCACCAAGGCTTCAAACACCGCTGTTGGAATGGTGGTACCCCCTGGTGTGCCAATTACTACATAGGGTTTCTTGTTTTTTAAAACTAGGGTGGGAGTCATAGAACTCAACATGCGCTTTCCTGGTACAATTGCATTTGCTTCTCCACCAGTAGCACCAAACATATTTGGTGTACCTGGTTTTACACTAAAATCATCCATCTCATTATTTAATAAAAAACCTGCACCGCCTACTACCACTTTGCTGCCATATCCGCCATTTAATGTGGTGGTAATACTAGCCATATTTCCTTCTGCATCAATAATACTAATATGGGTTGTTTCGTTGCTTTCGTGAATAATACCGGCGTTAATATTTTCGCTTATACTTGCTTTTTCGGGATTATAATCTTGCATTCTTTTGGCCAAATAGGCATCGCTGGTAAGTGTTTTAACAGGTACTTTCCAAAAATCAGGATCACCCATATGTGCTGCGCGATCTGCATAAGCCCTTCTTTGAGCTTCAATCATTAATTGTACACTTTTTACAGTTTGAAAACCATAAGTTGCAACTGGATATTTTTCAACCATTTTAAATAGTTGGTTGATAATGATGCCCCCGCTACTAGGTGGTGCAAAACTTAAAATTTGATAACCGCGATAATTAAATGAAATGGGTTCGCGTGTTTTAGCACTGTATTTTTTTAAATCCTCCAAACTAATAATGCCTTTACCTCTTTGCATTTCGGCTACTATTAATTGAGCGGTTTCTCCTTCGTAAAATCCTTTGGCACCGTTTGTTTGAATGCGTTTTAAAGTAGCTGCCAATGCTTTTTGCACTAAGGTATCGCCTACTTTCCATTTGGTTTCTTTTACAAAAGCGGTGGGTTGGCTATTGTTTTTTATAAATGCTTCGCGTGCACTATTAAAGCCAGACGCTTGTTTTTCAGAAATGACAAACCCTTTTTCGGCTAAATCTATGGCAGGCTGAATTAATTGGCTAAAAGGCAATTTTGCATAAGGCATGGTAGCAAATAGACCTGCAATAGTACCTGGAATTCCAGAAGCTAAATGACCTGATCGTGAGAGCGATAATTGG
>Ga0214919_10005835_pt1 | contig 17201 bp, 11 predicted proteins | sample LL1503_MetaG_FD_177994 | JGI IMG/M metagenome (GOLD analysis project Ga0214919, IMG submission 177994) | Freshwater microbial communities from Lake Lanier, Atlanta, Georgia, United States - LL-1503 | ecosystem: Environmental > Aquatic > Freshwater > Lake | place: USA: Georgia | collected...
GCATTATTTGATGCATTACCAGTATTAGCATTTAAATTATACATTACAGTATTAAACCAAGGAGTTGTTGTATTAATAAAATTATTAATATCATTAAGAATTGGTTGAGTAAAATTATGTGTTGATGTATTTGATGTATTTGATGTATTTGATGTATTTGATGTATTTGATGTATTTGATGTATTTGATGTATTTGATGTATTTGATGTATTTGATGTAGTTGATGTATTTGATACATTTGGTACATTTGGTACATTTGAATGAATAACATTAACATTAACATTATATATGTCATCAATATCAATTAATTCTGGCATATCAGCATATTCATCATTATCATCATATTCATCATCATCATCATATTCATCAGCATATTCATCAGCATATTCATCAGCATAATCATTACTATATTGATTATTATTTAATGATGTATTTGTTGTTGGTGTTTCAGGTGCAGGAACAGGTGTAGGTGCAGGTGCAGTTGATGATGTAGCAGATAATAAATTATATCTACAACAAGGACATGTTGTATGGTCATTTAACCATATATCAATACATCCAATATGAAATACATGATTACAATTATTAATTACTCTACAAATATTATCGTTATTAAATTGAACTTGGCATATTGAACACGAATCCGTCAAATTAGGTAATGTAATATCACAATATCTTGATATATTTGTAATATTATTAATATTTGATAAATTAACACCAGAAGTTATAACAGGTGTAGAATCCCTATTCAAAAGATTACTGCCAAAAATCTCAAAATGAGTTGCTGTTGGTATAAGATTTGCAAATTGTGTATCAAAAGGAAAGTTTGTATTACGATTAAGATAATAATTAAATAAATTTGTAGGTATAGGGTTCTGTGTTGGAGGATTTTGCGTTGGCGTTGGCGGGTTTTGTGTTGGTGTTGGTGGGGTTTGTGTTGGCATTGGTATAGGGTTCTGTGTTGGCATTAGTATAGGGTTTTGTGTTGGTGTTGGTATAGGGTTCTGTGTTGGCATTGGCATAGGGTTCTGTGTTGGCATTGGCATAGGGTTTTGTGTTGGTGTTGGCATAGGGTTTTGCATATAATTAAATAATCTATTTGGTTGTATATATTGTAAGTTATTATACCCTCCCAAACCATAATGTTCTCTATATAATGACATTGGGACAAAATGCCTTTCAATCAGTATTCTTTCTTCAAATCTATTATACATTGTATTATTCATTCTAAAATTTGATTGCATATTTGCCATTTATAATATTAATAATGATATATATTAGGTTCTAGATATATATTAGGTTCTAGATATATATTAGATTCTAGATATATATTAGGTTCTAGATATATATTAATTAGTTATCTTTAACTTTAAAAAATTGATTTTAAATTAATATAAATTGTAATTAAATTTAACTATTGTTATAATTAATAGTTTATATTTTGTAAATAAAAAATAAACATAATTAGTGAATATAAAGAAAACATAAAGAAAACATAAAGAAAACATAAAGTAAATATAAAGTAAATATAACAAAATAAATCACATCACCTCACATCATAAAAATGTCTCGTAATGGTTTACGTAATCGTAGTAATATATGTTTTATAAACTCAGTTTTACAGGCTTTATCTGTAAGTCCATTTATGAATGATTATATATCTAGATATAGTCGCGATGATAATAAATTATTTGAAGTAATTGGTAAATTTAATCTTGGAAAATTCAAGGCAGATAATATAAAAATAGAAGCTGAAAGAATACTAGATACAGATAAAAATGCTCTATCAAAAGATGAGATACGCATTTTAACAAAACTAACAACCCATAGTGCCGAAATATTCATATATATATCATTTAAAGAAATGATAAGGAATTTAAATAAACCTCTTGGTAAAGTATTAAATTGCGAATCATTTCTTTCAATAACAAAGGAATTAACAGATGGAACAGGATTTGAAAACTTATTCAGTGGTGAACAAAATGACCCACACGAGTTTATAGTATATATATTAGATAAACTTCATACTGCCAAATCAACTAGTGTTCCTATTGAATTACCTTCAAATATTGATGAATTAGATATATATTATAAATTATATTTGAAACATTATAAAAATAGATTCGAAAATGATTATTCATACTTTGTTAAAAATTTCTATTATTATGTATTGAAATGTATTGAATGTGATAAATGTAAAAACAAAACATACGATTTATCACCAAATGATGTTCTATTATTATCAATACCGCAAAAATTACAAGACGATAATATTCGTTTACATGATTGTTTAGATAATATGTTCAATGTGGAAAACATAGATTATAAATGTGAAAATGCATCATGTGATAATACACATAATAATCGTAGTCAAAAATTTATTATTTCAAATCCAAAAGTATTAATTATTACAATTAAAAGATATTTACAAATGCCAAATGGGCGTTTTGTTAAAATAAACAAAATGATTAATTATCCAGAAGTATTAAATATACAGAAATACTATTGTGGTAATGACCATCGTGAATATGAATTATATGCTATTATTAATCATACAGGAAGTATAGATAGCGGACACTATTATTCATATATAAGAACTATGAAAGATGATGGTAAGGGTTTTAACGACCAATGGTTATGTTGTAATGATTCACAGGTTAGTTTAATAACAGATGAACAAGCATTATCATCGCAAAATGCTTATATGCTATTTTACAATATGATTTAATCATATGAAATCGTAAATACTTACATAATATAGTTTTTTATTTTATATAATTTTTAATATCTAATTTTTAATATCTAATTTTTAATATCTAATTTTTAATATCTAATTTTTAATATCTAATTTTTAATATCTAATATATAATTAAATTATCTAAGTTATAATCTAGTATATAGAATAATAAAAACAGAAAGAATTAAAAATAAAATACTAAATATACAAAATGATTTATCCACAATTAACAGGCGAACCCAATTTTATTTTAATAGGTGTAGCAGCAGTTTTTGGTTTGTTAGTAATTATTATGATTTATTATATTTTTATTAGCAAACATTCTGGTGTACAATATGATAATGAAAATCGCAGATATATTCAACAGCCTATGATTACAAAATCAACATCATCATCATCAGTCCCAGTTGGAATGGATTCTGCTGGGGCTTATGCATCAGCATCAGCAACACCAACATCTCCATCTCCATCTCCAACATTAAGTAATCCTGGCATTAAACAAGTATTCAATATAACTAAAAATATTTATACATTAGATGATGCACCTGCTGTATGTGGTGCATTAGGTGCCGATTTAGCATCTATTAATCAATTGGTTGATGCTCACAAATCGGGAGCTGATTGGTGTAATGTTGGATGGACTAAGGATGGATTAGCAGCATTTCCTCTACAAAAAGATACATGGACAACTTTACAAGATAATGTTCCAGAAAAACGCAACATGTGTGGTTCTCCTGGTATTAATCTTGTTCGCAACGACCCTAATCTTTTATATGGTGTAAATTGTTATGGTGTAAAACCAGAACCCAAAGGCAATGAAAAAGTTAAAAATGCAATGATTAGTGATAAACAATTTGCACTTAATGCAAAAATAGCAGCATTTCAAAAGAATATGAATGATATTGGTGTAGCACCATTTAATGCTAGTAGTTGGAGTAGTTAAAATATATAGTATAGTTGGTATAGTTAGTATACACCATTTAATTTATTTACAATGGTATAGCATCTAGACCACAATTACATGAGCGTTTTGTAAAACCTAATGTTGTATTATCAATCAATAAGTTTTTAGTTTTCTTAGATTTCTTAGATTTCTTAGATTTCTTAGATTTCTTAGAACTATTACCTTTTTTAGATTTATTAGATGATTTTTTAAATTTTCCAGATTTACTAAATTTACTAAATTTACTAGATTTATTAGTTTTCCTATATATTTTTTTAAGATTTTTCATTATATACACTATCAGTATAAACTATCAGTATAAACTATCTATATATAAATAAGCCTATTATTATTTATAGATAAAAAAATAAAACTTACAATATAAAATGTAAATGCAAAATCTTAAAAAATCTTAAACAATCTTAAAAAATCTTAAAAAATCTTAAACAATCTTAAACAATATTAAAATATTTTTTATTTTCATATTTTTTATTTTCATCTGTGATATTTTCATTTTCATCTGTATTATATGTTTTTGGTATTGGTATTATAGTTGAATAGTTTCTAAATTCATAACTATGTATATTACTATTCATATTACTAATATTTTGAGTCATATCAATAATTGTTGCATCTTTAATAATAGGTGGTTGTGGTTGTGCAAATGCTGATACACAAACATATTTTTTTTTCCCTCCGGTTGTATGTGTGTTTACTACTGTTTTAGGTTGTATAGGGTAATATTGAGTAGCCATATTATTTAATATAATCAAATCAATAACTAATCAATTACTAATCAATTACTAAATAATTACTAAATAATTACTAATCAATTACTAAATAAGTTATAAAGGTAAATGATAAATATAAATATAAATTAAAAACGCAAGTTAGGTTTTATATTATAAATTAAGTAAATTAATATTTTTTTCAATTTTTATATATTTTAGTTTTCATATTCTGTTTTTCATATTCTGTTTTTATTGTAATTATAAAAAATTCTAAAAAACATATACATTCAATAACCATATATACATTCAATAACCATATATACATTCAATAACCATATATACATTCAATAACCATATATATTCAATAACCATATATACATTCAATAACCATATATATATTCAATAACCATATATACATTCAATAACCATATATATTCAATATTGAATCTTTAATTGTAAATTCTGTGAGGCTTTAGCCTCACTAGCTTTTAGTTAAGTTTTGGCAAAACTTAATTGGTAAAAGCCAACCCAGCCATTCCACTCATTATACGCAAAACATTGTAATTCGTTGCATATATACGGCATTTTGCAGTATCAGTATTTGATATTGTAATAGGTGAAGTGTAAGTAGCCGATGTAATATTCAACAATAATTGAGCTATATCAATACGTGAAAAATTGCAAGTTCCACTAGGTTGGTGTTCCTCGGGCTTTAATGCAAATGAATATACATTTATACCTGTTGCAGGGCAATTTTCATGACATTCTTGCGGTATTACAGTATTGAAATATCTCCCCTCTCTTTGAGTAAACCGGTCATGACCATTTAATTGCAATTTTGCCAATTCTATTGGATTTTCACCTGAATCGAAAACAGGCAAATGTGAAGTCCATCCATGTGATGATGTCGGTAATGGTGCTCCAAATAAATCATTAAATGAATATACTGAAATATTTGAATAGTAATTTGTACCCATTTGTCCTGCTGTTGCACCGCTACCATTACCAGTCCCGCTCATTGGTAGACTATTATACCAATTGCCAGAGTTAAAAGCTGCTGTTCCAATACCTCCACCCAATGGGTCTTGTGGTGTTCCGGAAAAATATGTATAATCAATTGAGTCAGTAAAATTAAACCATTGTTGTCCTCCATAATTGCTCATAAGAGTGGGGTCAATTAGACTATCTTTTTGAACTGTCCAAATGATTTCTTTAACCGGATGATTAAACGCCATTTTCATTTGTTCTACTGTATTTATAACAGGCATGTCTCCATTAAATTGTAATTGTTCTATTAAATATTCATGACTTGCTTGGGCAAAACGCCGGCGTTCATCAGTATCTAGATATATATAGTCAACCCATAGACTAACATCTAGTAAGTCCGTTGGAACACGTGCTGTGCTTGATGCCCAATAACAATCTTGAACATTAGCCAACTGTAAATTTAATTTAATATCATGATATTGTAAGGCAATTAGAGGTAATGCAAGACCAACATTTCTATTAAACCAAAAACGCAAGGGAATATAAAGTGTTATTGATGGGGTAGCCTCTGTGCTAGATTGTACCAAACGCGGAACATTACCAACCATTGTAGCATATCCAGCCTGGTGTCCAAAAGTTTGTGTAAGTTCATTCCAAATATGAAGCCAATGACCATAATGACGGTCTATTTTTTGACCTCCAATTTCAATTTCTGCCTGTTGTATTATAATATGACCCAACCAATTTAACCATCGAAATTGGTCAGTTCCTCCATTATTAGTAGGAACGCTAGGTAATTTAACTGTTATATACATGCGATATAAAAGGTCTCCGTTGCGGGATATTGTAGCACTTATATTTTTACCCCAAGTTGCGTATCCGTTGAAAACCTGCTGTATAGGTTCAATTGAAAAATTAGTATGACGTCTATAAACTACTTTAAAAAATGTGATTTGTGGGTTTCCTGTAAGATAAATATCTTGTGAACCATAAGCTACTAATTGCATTAAACCTCCTCCCATTTTTTATGTTTTATTTTTTTTTTACTTATGCTTTAATATACTAATGCTAATTGCTATTTTTTAATAAGATTTTATTTTACTATACTAAACTATATACTAAACTATATACTAAACTATATACTAAACTATATATATTTGTAATTAAAAACATATACATATTAAAAAATTGAATTTATATGTAATATAAACATGTATTATATAATAATTTTATACTTAATATACTTATAATATACTTACAAAGCAAAATTTATTAATTATTTACTAATTGAAATGGAATTCGCATCTGCATCTGCATCTAAAATTGTTTCTAATACTTCAACCGAAGAATTAAAAGATTCTAATACACAAAAGACATTTATAATTCCTATGTCTGTTGAAGCTTATGAAACACAATCAAAATTAGCTACAAAAAAAGCATTAGAAGAACTTAGTAATCAAATGAAAGATTCAATTAAACCTAAATCTAAACTAATTACTGAAACACTTGCAATTGATTCTAGCACTGATACAGATTATGAATTATATAATGATAATAGTAAAAGTGATAATGAATATAATGATAATCATAGCGATAATCATAGAGATAATCATAGAGATAATTATAGCGATAATCATAGCGATAATGATAAATACAATAATGATATTGATATTGAATATAATGATTCTAGTAAAAAACGCAAACCATCAAGTGATGTGCATGTAATAATTAAGCATGTTAGTGAAAAAAAACAAAAACCTAATACCAGTAGTAGCAACAGTAGCAGTAGTAGCAGAAGTAGCAGAAGTAATAGTAATAATAATAATAATAGTAGTAGTAGTAATATTTCTAAAAATGTTAAGAAAAATGATAATACAAATACAAATACAAATACTATACATGATGCAATATTTTCTCAACACGATAAACAGATTTTAAAACTTGAAACTAGTATTACAAATCTTAATAAGGAGCTCTCGCTAGTTAAAAGTAATAAATCTACTCTTAAAAAAGAAAATACTGAATTAGAAACTAAACTATATTTTATTCAAATTGATAATTGTAATAATTTAGTATTTATAAATAAACTAAAAGAAGATAATGAAAAACTTACAAAATCAATTGAGAATAATTCTATAATAAACAAAAAATACATAGAAATACTAAAAAAAGAAAATGAAGTATTGGTAATTGATAATAAAAAGAAAGATGCTATTATTAAAAAAAATAATTTACATATGCATTTTATGAAATTATTAATTTTATTCCTTTTAATTATGTATATTTTGGCATAGAGGTATATAGAAGATATTTTTTTATAGTTTTTGTTAAATTTTATGATTTAAGTTTTTGTTAAATTTTATGATTTAAGTTTTTGTTAAATTTTATGAAAAACTTATTTCATAAAACTTAACAAAAACTTAAATATAAATATAAGTTAAGCAATAAGTAATAATAGGATATATAAGTAATAATAGGATATATAAGTAATAATAAGATATATAATAACTAAATAATTAAAAATGAATCTAGATACAGAAACATGGGATGTTATAAATTCATATTTTCGAGACATACCAAATACTCTTGTTAGACATCATATAGATAGTTATAATGATTTTATTATAAATAAGATACCACAAATTTTTAAAAACTTTGAGAATAATCCCCAAACAAATATTGTATTGCTAGATGCAAATGATATACATTCCGGTATTACATATGAAATTAAAGTATATTATGGTGGTAAGAATCATGATAAGTATAAATTCGGTAAACCAACAATTGTTAATTTCCCATCAGGTGATATAAGCCAATTATATCCAAATGAAGCTCGATTGAAAAAGCTTACTTATGGTGCAGACTTTTTCTATTCTGTGGAAGTAGAATGCACAATGAAAAAAAATGGTGTTATCATATTCGAAAATGAACCTGTTCCAAACCCAGGCTATCTTGATAATATTCATCTTGGTAAAATACCAGTTATGTTAAAATCATGCCTATGTATTTTAAATGATGCAAGTAGTGAAATGTTAGTACAAATGGGAGAAGACCCATACGATTTAGGAGGTTATTTAATTTTAGATGGTAGTGAAAAAACCATTGTATCACAAGAACGCAAAGCAGAAAATATTATATTTCTTAATACTGTCACTCAATCAACAGGAACTGAAAAATATACTCATTTTGTTGATGTTAAATGTGTAAGTGATGAAGCCTTTTCAAAAGCAAGGACAGTAAAAGTTCAGTTTGAAAAAGATGGTCCAATTACTGTAAGACTGGGTCAATTGCGACCTCTTCTTAAGGAAAATAATAATCGCGATGTTCCACTATTTATAATGTTTAGGGCTTTAGGAGTTGAAACTGATAAAGAAATAATACAATATATAATTGGCGATGAATTATATAATAATATTAATAGTGAAAAACAAAAAAATAATGATTTAACATTACAAATGTTAGATTTATTGAGACCTAGTATATTAGACCCTTATATTATTGATGAAAAAATATATGATAGAGAACTAGCAGAAGCATATTTAGTTGTATTACCATCACGCGCAGACAATTCAAATAGCGGAAAAGGTGGTGATGGTAAAGGTGGCAAAGATGGTGATAGTAAAGGTGGCAAAGATGGTGATGGTAAAGGTGGCAAAGGTGGCAAAGGTGGTAATGTTGATGGTAAATCTGGCAAAGATAATTATAGTGAAATAAGTAGTAATAAAGTCACACAATTAAGTTATTTATATAGCACACTTAATGAATCCCTTTTCCCTCATATAAATAATACAAGTAATAATGTTAATAAATCTAAGGCATATTATTTGGGATATTTAACACGTAAGCTTCTATTATTAAAATTGGGTTTAATAAAAGATACTGATAGAGACAATTTTATAAATAAACGTATTGATTTGTCAGGGTTTCTTATGGCATCATTATTTCGCGATGCATTTGATGAAGTTATACGTAATGTTCGAGTATCAATAGGAACTAAATATACTTTTAACTATAAAGAGTATAGTGGCGATAATATAGTAAATATAATAAATGAAACTACATATAAGAAATTTTTTAGTATAGATAAATTTAAAGAACATTTCAATAGTCAATTAAAAGTAGGTAATATTGGTGAGAAAAAGGGAGTAGTTCAATTATTAGATAGAGGAACCCGACACTATACAATTGCACATCTTAGACGTATTATTGATAATATAAGTGGTGGTCAACGAGTCACAAATAATAGACGTAGATTACATGCTACACAATATGGTTGTGTTTGTCCCGCTGAGACACCCGAAGGGCAAAAAGTAGGTCTTAATAAAGGTCTAGCAATTATTTCTCATATTACATTTGGTTGTAATACAAAACCAATAAGAGAATTTTGCATTTCACAAGGTCTAGAAACACTTGATGATTTTTTACCTGCTGAAATACATAATTTATGTAAAGTATTTATAAATGGAAACTGGTTTGGATGTCATCGCAACCCTGAGGCATTCATAGAAATATTTAGACTTTATAGACGTAATGGTTTAATTAATATTTTTACCAGTATTGCATGGGAATGTAGTGAAAATGAAATTAAAATTTATACTGATGGAGGACGTTTTGTTCGCCCATTATATATTATTGAAAATAATAATTTATTAATACAACCACATCATATTAAAGATATTAATACAAAAACTATTAGTTTTACTGACCTTGTATCTGGATTTAGAAAACGTAAACATGAATATAATTATTATGATGATGACGTAAAATCTTTATCTAGTATTTATATTGATAGTAATGAGACAACTGGTAGTGGGAGTGGTAGTGGGAGTGCTAGTGCTAGTGGAAACACACAACACAGTATTATAATTGATAAATTGAGAGAATCCCAATCAGTTATTGAATATATTGATTCTCAAGAATTTGATACTACATTATTATCTTCCAGTTTCAATATATTACATAATAATTTGCAACATTACACACATATTGAATTACATCCAAGTATGTTTTTAAGTTTCAATGCACACTTGTTGCCATTCATTCAATATAATGCCGGAACACGTGTGATTTACGGTAGTAAAATGGTTAAACAAGGTATATCAACTTATTCTATGAATTTTAATAATAGAATTGATACTAGTGCTATGGTTCTTAATTATCCCGAAAAACCAATGATTACATGTCGATTAAATAATGCTTTAGGTGGAGATAAATTTGGTCATGGTCAAAATATTTTTGTTGCTGTTGCAAAATATAATTACAATCAAGACGATGCAATTGTCGGTAATCAAAGTTCTATTGATATGGGTCTATTTGGAATAAGTTATTATAAAATGTATGAAGACCATGAAGAAACCAATACAAAAACTGGTGATGAATTCCATTTCTATAATCCTGATTTACAATTTAAAGATGAAATGCCAAATTATCCTGAAAAATTATTGGGTGGTAAATTGAAAAATAATTATTCAAAAATGGATAAATACGGTTTACCAATTAAGGGTGAATTTATTGAAAATGACGATATTGTAATTGGTAAATATTTTAAAACTAAAGATGATAGTGGCAATGTTGAATATAGAGATATGTCAACACCATCAAAAACAGATATGAATGGAAGTTTCGTAGACCGAGTATTCACATGGCAAACTAATCAAAATGGTGATAGAATGGTAAAAGTCCGCACTTGCCAACATAAACCACCTGTTATGGGAGATAAATTTTCATCACGCAATTGTCAAAAAGGCACATTTGGTATTGTTCTTAAGAAAGAAGATTTGCCTTATACTGAAGACGGAATTGTTCCTGACATGATTCTTGACCCGGCAAGTTATCCAAGCCGTATGACAATGTCGCAATTCATAGAAATATTATTTGGCAATATGGCACCAGAATTGGGTTTATTCGGTTCATATAATGCATTTGAAACTGTTAATCTTGAACAAATAAATGATATTCTTGAAACAAAACTGGGTATGACATCAATGGGAAATAGATTTCTTTATAATGGAATGAGTGGACAACAAATGGAAGTAACCATGTTTAGCGGTATTGTATACTATCAAAGATTGAAATATTTAGTTGATGATAAAATTAATATACGTGAAAGTGGACATCGCGATAATCAAGGAATTACTATGCCAGGGGGGTTTTATACTGTTAAAGAACGGCAAAGTGTTGCAGGTAGAGCAAATCATGGAGGATTGCGCATCGGTGAAATGGAGAGAGACGCATTATTATCGCATGGCATATGGGGTTTCATAAAAGAAACATATATTGAAAGATGTGATAAGTTTATTATACAAGTTAGTAAGGCTTCTGGGGAAATTAGTATTTGTAATCCGGAGTCTTATTTATTTTATGATAATCAAACAGATGGTATTGTTTCATACCAAATAGATGATAAACTTGGTAAGACTAGTAAGGTTAATAAAGGTAATAAAACAGGATTAATTGCTGAAAACATAATAGGTTTAAATACATATGGACATAAGCAATTGGATTATGTACAGTTAGTTGTTCCATATACATTTAAACTATTATTACAAGAAATGCAAGGTATGTGTATGAGTGTAAAGATGGATGTTAATTATTTAAACAAACTTAATGATAATAATAATAATAATAATAATACAGAAGGTGGGATTATAGAATTAACAGAAGAAGACATTGATAATATGCTTAATTATAATGGGGATTTAGATGGCGACGGAGATGGCGACGGAGATGGCGACGGAGATGGTGTTGAGGTAGATGATGGGGAAGATAATTATAATGAACAAAACGGCGGAGGTGAAGATGATGATGATGATGAAGACGATGAAGATGAAGATGCTGAAGACAATGAAGATGATGAAGTCGCTGAAGATAATGGATCAAATGGAACAAATGATGAAAATAATAATGAAAATCATGAATTAATAAATCAAAATGGAGGTAATGCATTAAATCAACCTTTTCAAAGAGCTAATTTAAATGCTGATATCATGCCAGGAGGTATGATGAATGGTATGATGAATCCTATGCAAGGTGGTATGATGAATGGTATGATGAATCCTATGCAAGGTGGTATGATGAATGGTATGATGAATCCTATGCAAGGTGGTATGCAAGTTCATATGGATAAAGGAAATGATGATGATACGCAACATATAGATTTATCAGCATATGGTGGCTCAAAACCAGAATTTGATATTAAGGAAAGAGATGATTATCAAGTTATTGAAGATATGAATTCTAAGCTATTAGGTTTGCAAACAGGAGGAGCTAGAGATAAATTAGAAAATGCAAAATCACAAGGTATAAATAATATTTTACAATCTCAACCAATTCAAATGCAAAATGATATTATGCAAACCGGCGGAATGAAAACCATGAATAATCAAGGTTTAAATATGTCATATGGACAACAACAACCTATGATGAATCAACCCATGATGAATCAACAACAACCCATGATGAATCAACAACAACCCATGATGAATCAACAACAACCCATGATGAATCAACAAAATGGAGGAATGCCAAGAGTAAGTTTTGATTCAAATATTAAAGTTGTTGAATTAGATACCAAAGTTAGTGATGGTTTTTTTTATAGCGGTAGTAAAAACTTAGACCCATTTGCAAAATAAAACATGAAAACATAAAAACATGAAAACATGAAAACATGAAAACATGAAAACATGAAAACATGAAAACATGAAATATAAAAATTGAAAAAAACAATATAAAAAAAGAATATAAAATATAACTAAGATAATATTAAATAATTACAAATAAAATATTTAAAGACTACCATAGTATATAGTATATTGTATATAGTATATAGTTTTATAATAAACACAAAAATGACTGAAATATTCAAATATTTTAAATATGTTTATGATTCTAGAATACATTTATTAGAAATGTTAGAAGATAGAGGTTATGATGTATCACATCTTATGAACTATACACATGATGAAATTAAAGTTATGTTAAATGAACAAAAAACAGGTAAATTTGTATCTCTTCCAGATATTGGACCACTTGATATATTGCTTGAAAAAAACACCGGGACACCATTAGCTGAAAAAATATATGTAAAATATCGTCTTGAATCAAAATTCAAAGGCACTACTAATTTAAATGCACAAATTACTGAAATATTTGAAAAATATCTTACGAATAAAGATACACTTATAATTCTTAATATATGTAGAGTATTAATTAAACCAGGAGTTAAGGAAAAAACAGATGAAGAATTTGGAAATAATTTATTAATAACTAAAAATTACTTTGTCCAACTCTTTGGTTTAGAAAATTTCCTATTTAATGTTAGTAGACACCAATTTGTTCCCAAACATCGTATATTATCAAAACAAGAATCTCTTGATTTAATTACAAAATTTAACTGTAATGTTAAAAATATACCTACAATAAAAAGAGACGATGCACAAGCTAAGTATATAGGTTTGCGACCTAGACAAATTTGTGAAATTAAAGTAGAAAATGTATCATCTGGATATACAACTAAATATCGTCTATGCGTAACTAATTAAAATATATGGATATATATGGATATATATGGATAGGTATAGATAAATAAATGAAATTATATATTTTTGCTATTTTTAGTATTTTTTAGTATTTTTTAGTTTTTTTAGTATTTTATTTTTTTATTAATAAAAATTGTTTTTAAAATATGTATAAATTTATATTATTATTTCAAGTAATAATTTTGAAAGATTACTTTGAACATGGCGGCTCCTAATGTATTCAATGTTGTGTATGATGATGAAAAAAAAAACACTATATTTACTTTCAGTAATGGTGAAAAGGTAGTTATGCCAGCAAATCAGCCAATGTATAAATTTACAGAAGGGCTTATCGAAAAGCAAAAGCAAAAGCAAAATGAAGAAAAGCTTGCCGCTGATAGAAGTGTAGCTGAAAATTGGGTACAACGTGATTCACACTTGTATGAACAACGCGCCCGAACAAATGCGATGAATTCTGCTAATGCAGTTTTTCAATATCACTATGATTTGAAACGGGCAGAAAACAAATCAAAAAAATTTTCAAAAAACTATGCCGCTAAATTTTACTATGCCGAATATAATAGGCAAATGAGTATTCATTACCAAGAATACAATGACATCATCTCTAGCCGTATGAAATCAATGGGGTTTTAGGTAGACATTTATACATTTTGTCATTTAAGACATTCTTATATCTAGATATGTAGTTATTTATATGTAATTATTTATATGTAATTATTTTATTATTTTTTTTTATTTTTTATTTTTATTTATAAATAAATTAACTAATACTACAAGAGACTATGATTAATATTTATACCATTGAAGAATTAAAATATGATTAATAATTAATAAATAATAAAATGAAAACTAAAATGAAAACTAAAATGAAAACTAAAATGAAAACTAAAACTAAAATGAAAACTAAAATGAAAACTAAAACTAAAATCAAATATAGTTCTAGAACAAAAAAAGTTTCAAATACACAAATTAAATCACATCCTATTACAATACTTTCTTATAATGTTTCATGGGAATCTATGTCAGGAAGTGATAGTAAATGGGCACTATGCAATAATAACACAGATTCAACAAACCCGAGACATAATTCTGTATGTGTAAAAAATATTGCCAATGTTATTGATGATTATGAAAATAAGGATTCAAAAAACCATATTGATTTTATTACTTTACAAGAATCTAGTAATTTTAAATATCTTATTAAACAATCACCTAAATTGAAAATGATGAAACATGTAGTTCACAATTCGGGTCTAGATACAATTACTACTTTTTGGAATGATATTAGTGGGAGTAATAGACTTACTGGAAGTAATGGATATAAATTATTATATACAATAAAAGGGGAATTTGAAAAAGGAAGACCCTGGATGGCTACTGTTTTTAATAATAATAGGGAAATGGAAATGGAAATGGATATGGATATGGATATGGATATCTTATGTTTAATAAATGTACATATGGGTCATTATGATGAACATGAACAAATTGAAAAACTTGATAATATGATGATAGATATAAAAGGTAAGCTTGATAAATTATGTAAAAATGGTAAAAATGGTAAACATGATAGATATGATAGATATGATAGATATGATAAAAAACACAATCATACTAATATACGTTATGTTGTATCTGGCGACTTTAATTTTGATATGAAAGAATTTGGTTTTATTTCTAGTTCTAGTTATATAATTAAAAAAAATAAAGTAAATAAAGTAAATAAAGTAATTATGATTGGTGGAATACCATTTTATTATAATGAAAAACATATTTTAACTTGCTGTATTAATAGACGCAAGCATAATGACCATGTTTTGGATAGTTTTTCTAAACCATTAGATATTTTCATACCGGATGCTAAATTTATGGCGTCAGATCATAAACCTATTGTTGTTAAAATAGGTTAGTGGCTTTGGTGTGTTGGGTTTTAGGTTTTCGTTTTGTGTTTGTTTTATGTTTTTTTTGTTAGGTTTGTTTTTTTGTTTTTATTTGGTTGTTGAGATTAGAATTCTTCTTCTTCCAGTGGTTGGGTTTCCCCCCATCCTGTAAATTCTGCTGCTGCTTCTGCTTCTTCTTCTCCTTCTTCTGCTTCTACTTTTGCTGCTTTTGCTTCTTCTGCTGCAATCTTTTTTGCTTGTCTATCTTCCCCACCGTCAATTATCGTAGCATCAAATATTTGATTTTCATTTGTATCTTTATTTGTATCTTTATCTTTATTTGTATCTTTATTTGTATCTTTATTTGTATCTTTATTATATTTTAAAGTTCTAATTTGATAACCACATTGTGTCAATTCTTTTGCTATGTTTTCTGTTTTTTCTTCATTTTCTGTATAATAATATTCAACATCATCTGTAGAATCTTTCCAATATTTAAAGCATTTTTCCTTAAATTCACCATTTTTTTTTTCATGAGTTTTAGTTAACATAATAATAATACTAATTCCTTGTTGAATTAATAAATTTTTAAAATTTGCAAGATTATCAACTGCAGGACCTTCTGCAGCTATAACACAATTTTTTACACTTGAACCAGGAAATCTCATCATTCTATTTGCACCATAAATATTAGTGCAATCTTTTGTGTTTGGTTCGCCTAAATGTATTCTTGTAAACTCATTAGGTATAATATTAGCATATCTAAAACAATTTGTGGGTAATTCTGTTTTTGTAGTAGGTGTTTGTTCTTTTAGTTTTATGTTTACAGAATTATTAAAATTATTTTGTGATTCTTCCAAAGCCATAAATTGCATTTCCCAATCTGAAAATATTTTTTTTCCACTTCCACTTCCACTTTCATATTCAATTTCTACATTAATTAAATTTTCATTATTTAATGAAATATATGTATTTAATTCTTTATCCATATGCTGTTCATTTGATTTTAATAAATATTCAAATATAAATTGATATTGCTCAAATGTTTGAACTATGGAAGAATGTCTGTGAAATCTAGCACTTTTTATTTCACAATTTATATCTTCTAAAGTAATAAAATAGTTTGGATATGCTTTTTGTTTGTTTTTCCAATGTAATTTTAATAGTATACGTAGAATTACATAAATTGTTCCTGTTCTTCCTACACCAGCACTACAATGGATTAATATACCATTAATACCATTTTCTGGATTATTGCTACCTGCTATTATGCCTACAAGTTCTTTAATAAAATTATCAAAATTTTCATAATCTATATCATCATTAATATCAGGAGCACCGTGGTCAGGCCATGATGTATACCAATAATGTGTAATTGTATGTTCT
>Ga0214919_10005836_pt1 | contig 17198 bp, 12 predicted proteins | sample LL1503_MetaG_FD_177994 | JGI IMG/M metagenome (GOLD analysis project Ga0214919, IMG submission 177994) | Freshwater microbial communities from Lake Lanier, Atlanta, Georgia, United States - LL-1503 | ecosystem: Environmental > Aquatic > Freshwater > Lake | place: USA: Georgia | collected...
GTATAGAATCCCAGGTGAAGAGGTTGTGAAATCACTGGGATATTTTCACGAATTACCAAAAGAAATAACTGATTATGAAGGATTTGTAATCACTAATTTTCTTGGGTCCAAGCGTTTTGGATTCGCTAATTATGAAATTCAAAACAACAAATTTCATTTTTCAGTTGAACCAATAAATGTGATCGATAAATCCTATTATTTATGGTCGGCGCAGAAACTCATTCATGAAATGAAGGAAGCGAAAGTTTCTAAAACCGTTTATTCAAGAATAAAAAGTGTTGATTTTGACGAAAGCAAAACAACTGCTCTTTTTGATGAATTGGTCTTAGCGTACCCGAATGCAATGGTTTATTTACTTTCAGATCCCAAATTAGGAACTTGGCTAGGTGCAAGTCCTGAATTACTTCTCAGGACGGTGGGAGATCATGGATTCAGTATTGCATTAGCAGGGACAAAAGTATGTGAGGACGAAACAAAATGGCTTGAAAAAGAGCAAAATGAGCAAGCTTTGGTGAGCGAATATATTTCAGAAAAACTAATTGAACTGGAATTATCATCCATTGAATCCATTGGTCCATACGATTTTAGAGCAGGACCTGTGAAGCATTTAAGGACGGATTTTTCATTTAATTTTTCACAAACTGAAAGTGAAATTTTAGAAGTCCTACACCCTACCCCTGCAGTTTGTGGAGAACCAAAAGAATTAGCTTTAGAAATTATTGAGCATATTGAACAACACGATCGCGCCATTTATACAGGATATTTAGGTCTATTAAAGCCAAATGACTCGAAAATATATGTTAATCTAAGGTGTTGCCAAATACGACCTGGAAAAATGTACCTATATTTAGGAGGTGGATTTACCGAAGCTTCAGATGCTGAAATGGAATGGAATGAAACCGAAAATAAAAGTAAAACCATACTAGACCTTGCTCAAAAATTGTAATTTTACGGCATGCTAACAAGCGATAAAAAGGTCGTTCAACTCATTATTGACCAATGCTATCATCATGGCGTGCGAAATGTAGTTATTTCTCCCGGTTCGAGAAATGCACCACTTTCAATTTCATTTGATGAACATCCTTCCATACAAACGTATGTAATTCACGATGAACGCAGTGCAGCTTTTTTTGCTTTGGGAATGTCAGAACAATTACATCAACCCGTTGCTCTATGTTGTACCTCTGGATCTGCTGCATTAAATTATTATCCTGCCATTTCAGAAGCTTATTATCGCTCTATTCCCCTTATTGTAATTACGGCTGATCGTCCTGAAGCATGGATAAATCAAGGCGATGGTCAAACCATAATGCAACAAAATGTATATAATAAACACGTCCATCATTATGTTCAATTACAAGATGCTCTTTTTACAGATGAACAGAAATGGCTCTACCAACGAGAAACTGCCATTGGATTCGAAAAGGCATTAAAAAGCAGGAAAGGACCTATACATTTCAATGTTTCATTAAGTGAACCTTTATACAATTCGCTAGAAAAGACGGAAGATTTCAGCCGAAAAATAGAAGTACTTCCCTTAAAAATTGATTGGACCAATGAGGTGAAAAGTTGGGCGGAAAAAGGTTTAAGGAGCGAAAAAATAATGGTTTTATGTGGACAACAGACTAAATCGACACAACTACAAAGCACGCTTGTACAATTTTCCGAACATGAAAATGTAGCCATACTTGTTGAAAATACTGCCAACTTAGTGCATCCTAATTTTAATCATTGCATCGATCGTAGCCTCTACGGCCTTACTGATTCTCAAAAAGAACAACTAGCTCCCGATCTATTAATCACACTGGGGGGAGCCATTGTATCAAAAAATATTAAGAATTTCCTACGAAAAAATCCTCCCAAACAACATTGGAAAATTGGAACTGATTTTCCAGGAATGGATACGTACCAATGCTTAAGCCATGAAATTCAATCGGAAGCTGCCTTATTTTTTGATAAATTAAATGAGTTAGTACCAGCGAAAACAAGCTCCAATTATTTTACTAGTTGGAAAGAAGAAGATGTGAAAAAGCAAGAAAAAACAAGTGGATTCAACATACAATCTGACAAACTAACAGATATTACCGTGTTTCAATCTATTTTCAACTTACTTCCCTCCTCCTCGATTTTGCACATGAGTAATAGTTCAGTGGTTCGGTACTGTCAGTTACTTGAACCCAATTCAAGCATTGAATACCGAAGCAATCGCGGTACGAGTGGAATTGATGGAAGTACGAGCACTGCAGTGGGCGCTGCTTTTATGGACCCCCATAATTTACACGTTTTACTAACAGGCGACATTTCATTTTTGTACGATAGCAATGCATTATGGAATAAATATCAGCCAAGTAATTTAAAGATAATCGTGATTAATAATCACGGTGGCGGCATATTTAGAATTATTCCAGGTCCTGCGGAATCGAAACAACTAGAAACTTATTTTGAAGCCAAACACCATCAAAATTCAGGAAAAATTGCCGATGCATATGGTTGGGCTTATTCATTCATTCAAGAGAAGGACAAACTTAATGAACAGCTAAGTGAATTTCTAAATTCCGAGCTTAAACAGCCGGCTATTTTGGAAATTTATACGGATTCTTCCCAAAACCCCTTAGATTTACAAGAATTTTTTAACTTTTTAATTTCGTAATAAGATGGAATATTTTGATATATTTTTAATGTGGCAAGGTTGGGTTTACCTACTTATTTTGACTGTACTAGAAGTAGTGCTAGGGATCGATAATATTATCTTTATTAGCATAATAACGGATGTATTACCAGTTAACAAAAAAAGAAAAGCGCGAAATATTGGTCTAGGCTTGGCATTAATTATTCGATTGATTTTATTAGCTGCCGTTGTATGGCTCATGCAGTTGACGAAACCGCTATTTCCTCAATTCGATCAACATTTTTCAGTTCAAAGTATCATATTATTGGTAGGTGGTCTATTCTTAATCTACAAAAGCACGATTGAAATGCATAAAAGTGTAAAAGGTGTTGAAGAAAATAAAGAAACAAAGCGGAAAAATCTATCCGCAATTATACTTCAAATCGTAATAATCGATGTGATATTTAGTTTTGACTCGATTATTTCGGCGGTTGGAATGACGAATGGATTAGAAGCAGATACAGGGAAAAACCCTATTGCTATTATTTACATTTCTGTTATTATTTCCATGGCCATCATGATGGCATTTGCCGGAAAAATAAGTAACTTCATTTCGGAAAACCCAACTATAAAAATGATTGCCTTAAGTTTCTTGGTAACTGTTGGTGTATTATTAGTGGGAGAAGCATTCGGTGCACATATTCCTAAAGGATATGTATATTTTGGATTGGTATTCTCCTTAATCGTTGAATTAATGAATATAAAAATGAGAAAGAATAGTGCGGCAAAATGATTTTAAAAGAAGCTGAACAAATACTAAATTTACACAGTTTTGAAAACATAGAAGATGCACTGGAACAAAGCGTCTTTCCGATAAAAACATTTGTACATACCGCTCCGATTTTACACAAAACATTTTTTGCTAAATTGGAGAAATTAGCAATCATTGACGAAGCCTACCAACTAATGTGTGAAACTCCCATTGAAATAAGCAAACATGAAGCGCTTATATTCATTGTTCAAACAGACGTTTTGACGAGTCATTTACACTATGAATCCTTGATTGCCGAAGCCCAACTTAAAATTTCAGCCACCAATAAACCTCGCGAAATCATTGAAATTTGCAAACACTTATTGACTACTCATTCTTCCTATGTGGAAATGTGGAAAGATTGCGAATTTCTCATTTCATCCAACGTTATTTTGTCGAAACAAATGGATCGTATGAGCTTTCATGAGGAGCTTAATAACTTACATCAAAAAGGTATTCGTACTATCGATGCAATATGGATGAACGAAAACTTGCTTAGCAACGAATTTAAAGTTGAAGTAACAAGACTCCAAAAATCAGTGAGCTAATCGTCTTAATTAGCAATTTGCAAGGCCGTTCGCAATTCGTCTGTCATCACGTAATCAGGTGATTTTCTAAAGGCTGCTTTCGTTCCTTTCGGAGAACGCACTTCAAAAATAGCCACTTCTTTTCCTACTATATGAATAGCTGCCACATCAGATGCAGTAATCGACGCATTGCGAATTACAAGTCCCGCGCAAGAAGGATAATCAGTTAAGATTTGAAGCCCATGCGTAGCATTATCTGTTGCGAAAAAAACCGTGAAATTATCAGTTAGTGCGTTGAGTAATTCCAATCGATTTGTAACGCAAATAAAATTATCCTTTTCATCGATTCCCCAATTTTCCAAGGCTTGCTTTATGAGTTGGACATCAATGTATTGAAGTGTACAAGGATTCAAGTGCCGTAAATCCAAGAAAATGGTCTTTTGAGCTAGTAATTTAATCAGTTCAATGTCAAATTTTACTAATTTTTCATGGTGTATTGTCTGATAATAGACCTCAGAAAGAGCAGAGGATTCCATGTCATTTATACAACCATTAGCATTGGTATAGCTCGAAAGAAATTCATCATGATACAACCATAATTGTCCCGTATTATCGAGTTGGAGATCTAATTCAATGCCATCACAACCTGAAAAAGACAAGGCAAGATTAATAGCTTCCAAGGAATTATTGGCATAGATAGAACTGGAAGAATTCAATCCCATTGCTGCGTGTCCGATAATTTTTGTATTGGCATCAACATAAACCTTCTCACAAGAGACAAACAAAATAAAAACGATGACTATCTTAATAAATCGCATACGCCAGCCCTAATTTAAAATGATAATTCCAATGGTATGATTTCACAAATCCATGCGTTTCCGATCTGAAAAATTCAGCAAATGGACCTATTCCAGCTTGATGAATAAATAGTAATCTTCCCTTAATCTTCCCACCATACAAGGAATAACCTGCCGTGATATCGTATTGACTAATTTTATCCCCTATGTTTAGAAAGGACGCATGGAAACCCACCATTGGACCAAATGAAATCGCTCCCTTTCGATTACAATGTTTAAGAAAAGGAATGGTCATATAAGAACCTAATTGAGGGAAAAACTGCTGTGCACCAAATGTTGAACGAAATCCAACAGCTAATGAGCCTCCAATATAAATCTTCTTTAAATTCTTTTGATACGCAATACCAGTAAATAGATCCATCCGTTGCAAAGAAGCATTAACTGAAACCAATGATCGAGGAAAATAAAATTCGGAAGGAGAAACAACTTGGGCAAAGATCCCTAGTTTAGTTACAATGAAAAAAAATAAGAGTAATAATCGAATCATGACGTTTAGTCAAATTTCGGACATTTTTTGCAGGATATTCCTTTAGTTTTGTATTTTTTGCAACATTTTTTCTTTTTAGATAAGGAACAGGAAGCACAAGCAAGCGTTTGCTCATTTATTTTTACCTCATTTTCTTTTAACGTTGCCATCTATTTAGAATAATTCTAAACAAAGATAAATATAATTTTTAGTTCCAATTTAATTATTGAAAAAAAACAATAAAATTTAATAAAATAGAAGCTTAAAACAATTTCATTTGATCGTCGTCATCCGAATTCTTTGTCAGATCCCATTCGATAGTAGGGCTACTATCAGCATCATTCGAAGGAATGCTAGATTCATTTGTTAGTTCATTAGTAGAAGTACCTTCCACATCGTTGCCTTCAGAATTTACCGCTTCCATATCTTCATTGTCTTCCAACACTTGCACTTCTTCATCAAGCGGCCAAGGTTCTTTTCCCTCGTCAATTGAATGCGTTAAAACAACTTCTTTAACTTTCATCTTAGTAAGTTGATTTCCTTGCGCTTTCATACCTTTCACCTCAATAGTATCCGCAAGATTAAGAACAGTATCCGCTAAATTTTTAGTTTCCTTCAGTAACTTATTATAGACAATTCGGATTTCCGGACGGTAAGCAGTTGAAACGACATCCATATACGATCCTTGTCCTTCACTAATAAACGAAATTCGTTTATCCACAGTTACTTCACAAAGAAAACGCTTTACAAAATGCAACTCTTTCGCTCCATCAAAATAAACCGTAGAAACAGCTCTGTCCTGCACCCACTTTTCAACATGAACCATGTCTTCATCAAAATGGGTAGATAAGTCAAAGGTACTTAAGCGATAATCACCATTTTTATATAAGCTTAGGATTTTATCATTTCCTTTAAATGAACCAAGAAATTTCCCCCTTGATTCATCATTTAAACGACCAACAATCGAATCGTACCAAATTTTTCGTGCCGCCAGTGTAGAACCTCCCACTTCTTTTTGTACAATTTTCTGTACAATTTCTTTTGTCACCCTATTGCCGGCAGAATTTCTTCCTTTGATCAACAACTCGCCTAAATCCAAGTCAAAACGTAAACGTTTTAAATGCGGTCTTGGACGTAAAAGGATCGTTACCACTTCTCTTTCACCATTCGGGTGAACAGAAAAATAAAGCATTTTTGAACCTTTCGTCCCTTTGGTTAAGTCATATTCCGTATCTCGGGTAATAGAGTTCACATAAAACCGCTTCATCATGGTAGCACCACCGATCCCATCTTGGTAGAAAAGATGGTAAATCGTTCTGGTATCACCCTTCTTCCAAACGCTTGCAAAAATCAAATCTTTTCCAACGAATTTTTTATCTGACACCTTTGTTATTAGCATCTTTCCACTGGCAAAAAAGCAAATAATATCATCAATATCCGAACAATCACCAACCGGCTCATTTTTCCTTAATCCATGTCCAATAAAACCTTCTTCATAGTCTACGTATAATTTTTTATTGGCAATAATCACTTTCGAAGCAGTAATTGTATCAAAGGTCTTAATTTCAGTTTTCCGTTCACGCCCTGCACCAAAACGTTTTTTAAGATCCTTAAAATAATCAATTGCGTAGTCAATTAAATTGGCTAAATGACCTTTAACGATTTCAATTTCTCCCTCAATTTTCAAGAGAGAGTCATCGGCTTTAGAGGAATCAAATCGTGTAATACGAATCATTGGGATCTGCGTAAGCTTCAATAAATCATCATCCGTAATTGGGCGAATTAATTGCTTTTTGAAAGGCTTAAATCGTTCGTACAAATACACATAAAGTGTTTCGCGATCTGCATAAAGCTTAAAATCAATATACATTTCATTGTTAATGAACAACTTCTCTAAGGTTAAGAAATGCCATTGATTTTCTAGTTCATCTAACCTGATTTCAAGTTCTAATTTCAGTAAACGAACCGTATTGTCCGTATTGATGCGTAGAATTTCAGTAACACCTAAAAACCGTGGTTTCTCTCCATCAATAATAGACGAATTCGGAGCGATAGAAATCTCACAATCAGTGAAAGCGTATAAAGCATCTATCGTTTTATCTGGTGAAACTCCGGGGGCAAGATGCACAATTATTTCAGCAATCGAAGAGGTATTGTCTTCGATCTTTTTGATTTTAATTTTCCCTTTATCGTTCGCTTTAAGTACTGATTCAATCAAGGAACCGGTTGTCGTTCCAATAGGAATTTCATGAATCGTTAAGGTCTTATTGTCTATTTTTTTAATTTTCGCTCGTACTCGCACTCTGCCCCCACGCAAACCATCGTTGTAGCCACTAAAATCAGCCATTCCACCATTTGGAAAGTCTGGCAATAATTCAATTTTCTTTCCTCTTAAATGATTAATCGATTGTTCTATTAGCTCCACGAAATTATGCGGTAAAAACTTACAGGCCATACCCACTGCAATTCCTTCAGCCCCTTGAGCTAAAAGAAGTGGGAATTTCATAGGCAATTGCTCTGGCTCACGATTTCTTCCATCGTAAGAAGTTAACCAATTCGTTGTTTTTGGATTAAAAGCAACATGTAAGGCAAATTTAGACAATCGAGCTTCAATGTATCTAGCAGCCGCAGCACCGTCACCGGTCAAGGTATTTCCCCAGTTTCCTTGGCAATCGATTAATAAATCTTTTTGTCCCAATTGTACCAGAGCATCACCGATAGAAGCATCACCGTGCGGATGATATTTCATTGTATTTCCAATGATGTTAGCCACCTTATTATAGCGACCATCTTCTAACTCACGCATGGAATGCAAAATCCTCCGTTGAACTGGTTTCAATCCATCCATCAAAGCAGGAACCGCTCTTTCGAGAATCACATAACTGGCATAATCTAAAAACCAATTTTCATACAATCCACCTACAGGAACGATTTTTTCATCCACTTTTTTACTTTCAAATGGATGAGACTCCTCGTTCATTGCCCCGTTAATGTCTTCTATTTCGTCCTCTGCCATCTTATATTACAATTTCAATGTCATCGCTTAGATCTTCGATTACCAAAGATTCCGCAGGATCTTTCTCTACGCGTAAATTATCAATAATAAATTCTTGTCGTTCAGGCGTATTCTTTCCCATGTAATAGGATAAGATCGAATCAATCGATGCCTCTTTCGTCAAGAGTACCGGTTCTAATCGAATATCTTCTCCAATAAAATGAATGAATTCATCAGGGGAGATTTCACCTAAACCTTTGAATCGAGTTATTTCTGCTGTTTTACCAATTTCTTCAATCGCTTTACGTCTTTCCTCTTCCGAATAGCAATAAAGTGTTTTCTTTTTATTCCGCACCCTAAACAAAGGAGTTTGCAATACATACACATGATTTCGTTTCACTAGATCTGGGAAAAACTGAAGAAAGAAGGTCAGCAGTAACATCCGAATGTGCATACCATCTACATCGGCATCTGTTGCAATAACAATACGTCCGTACCTCAAATTATCCATGTCGTCCTCGATATCTAAGGCCGCCTGAATAAGATTAAATTCTTCATTTTCATACACCACTTTTTTTGTTAGACCATAACAATTAAGTGGTTTACCCCTCAAGGAAAATACAGCCTGCGTATTCACATCCCTTGATTTGGTAATTGAACCACTCGCAGAGTCACCTTCCGTAATAAACAAGGTGGTCTCCTCCCTTCTGTCATCCTTCAAATCCGTTAAATGCAAACGGCAATCGCGTAATTTTTTATTGTGAACGCTTGATTTTTTTGATCTATCTCGCGCAATTTTACGTATTCCTGCTAATTCTTTTCGTTCCCTTTCAGACTGCTTAATTTTCTTTTCTATGGTTTCAGCAACATCCGGATTACGGTGTAAGTAATTATCTAATTTATCTTTTAGAAAATCATTGATGAAGGCCCTCATTGACTTTCCATTCGGTTCAATTTCTTGCGAACCAAGTTTCGTTTTAGTTTGCGATTCAAATACAGGCTCTATTACTTTTACAGCAATAGCAGCAACGATAGACTGTCTAATATCCGAAGACTCATAATTTTTATTGTAAAAATCGCGGATAACCTTTGCTACCGATTCGCGAAAAGCACTTTGATGGGTTCCACCTTGTGTGGTATGCTGCCCATTTACGAAAGAATAATAATCCTCGCCATATGTTTTACCGTGTGTAAAAGCCACTTCAATATCCTCGTCTTCAATATGAATAATTGGATAAAGAGGATCACCGTCCATATTATTTTCCAACAAATCCTTTAGACCATCTTTCGACTGAAATCTTTCACCATTAAAATGAAGAGATAAACCCCGATTCAAATAGCAATAATTCCAAATCATTTTCTCTAAATACGCCGTTTTGAAGGCATACTTTTTAAAAATACTTTCATCAGGAACAAATTCTACGTACGTTCCATTTGCCTCATCCGTTTTTTCTAAGGGTGATTCACTTATCAATTCCCCACGGGAAAAAACCGCTTGTTTTTTTTCACCATCACGAACAGAATACAACATAAAGTGAGACGAAAGCGCATTTACGGCTTTAGAACCCACCCCATTTAATCCAACCGATTTTTTAAAGGCTTTGGAATCATATTTACCCCCCGTATTCATTTTAGAAACGACTTCTACCAGTTTACCCAAGGGAACACCACGTCCATAATCGCGGATACTAACAAGGCCATCTTTCACTTTAATCTCGACCTTCTTGCCATTCCCCATGACGTATTCGTCAATGCAATTATCTACAATTTCTTTCGCTAAAATATAAATACCATCATCAGCAGCTGCACCATCACCCAACTTACCAATATACATTCCAGGGCGCAGGCGAATGTGCTCTTTCCAATCGAGCGATCGAATATTATCTTCCGTATATTGATTTTCAGCCATTATCTTTTGTGAACTAACAAATTTAACAAGATATACCACTTATTTGACACTGCTTATAAGTAGTTATTCACTTATTCCCGTTGAAAACAAGAGGAAGAACAATTAAAGAACAAAGAATATAATTACAGTGAATTATAGGCAAAATTTAGCACAAAAAAAAGCCGCTAAATAGCGGCTTTTCAAATACAATTTTATATTGATTTTATGCTTTCAATCGTTTAGAAAAATCAATTAAGATAGGCGTAGCCACACAAAGTGAAGAATACGTTCCGATGACAACACCTACAAGTAAAGCGAACAAGAAACCTTTAATTGCCGTTCCACCAAAGATGAACATGATCAATACAACGACAAATAGTATCATCGATGTATTAAAAGTTCTACTCAAGGTTGAATTCAAGGACTTATTGATTATTTCATAGTGATGCACATCATCTTTATTCGCACGTAGATTCTCTCTAATCCTATCGAAAACAATAACGGTATCATTCATCGAATAAGATATAACAGTAAGAATTGCCGCAATAAACGCTTGATTAACATCTAAACTGAATGGCAAATAACCATGTAAAAGTGAAAATATTGATATGACAAAGAAGGCATCGTGTGTTAATCCAACAATGGCACCAAGTGAATATTGCCAATGTCCAAAACGGATTAAGATATAAGCGAAAATTGCTAGTAAAGCAATCCCGATTGCCCAAGCAGAAGACCGCCATAATTCACTAGAAACAGAAGCCGAAACGCTCCTTGATTCATCAATGGTATATGAACCCATTTTAGATTTACAAGCATCTAAGCCTTTCTTAATTTTATCAGCAACATCGACAGTAGCGCCATCATCATTTAACTTATAATTAGTGATTATTTCCACTTTATAATCCGTTCCTTTCGTTTTTAAATCGATCGAAGCTGCTTCGCCATTTTCCACTAAATATTTAGCGAGATTAGCACGTAAGTATTCAATATCAGCTTTTTCCTGAAACTTAGCAACACAGGTTCTACCTCCTGTAAACTCTACACTTTGCTTCAATCCCCTAGTTGCCATTCCATAAATACCTAGAAGCGTAACTGAGATGGAAAAAATATAAAAGTATTTTCTATTTCCAATCCAATCAAACTTAATATTTTGAAATAACCCTTTTGAAAGTTTGGTGAAGAAAGTGATTCCTTGTTCTTTTTTCAACCAAGAATAGATAATTAACTTAGAGATAATAATCGCAGAAAATAAAGAGGTGAAAATACCAATGATTAAGGTTGTAGCAAACGATTCGATTTCACCTGTTCCAAAAACTTTAAGGATTATGGCAACAAGTAAGTGGGTAACGTTCGCATCAATGATGGAAGGCAATGCTTTTTTGAAACCCACATCAATAGAACCAGATAAATCCATGCCTCGATATTGCTCCTCACGAATCCTTTCAAAGATTAATATATTCGCATCGACGGCTGTTCCGATTGTTAATACAATCCCTGCAATACCTGCCAAGGTTAATACAGCACCGAAAGATGCTAAAAAACCAAAGATAAAAATCACGTTTACAGTCAATGCGATATTTGCCGCCAAACCTGATTTTCCATAGTAGAAATACATGTAAAATAAAACCGCCATAAATGCAAACGCAAAAGAAATTAAACCCGCTTGCGAGTTTTCTTTACCAATGGTTGGTCCTACCTTCATTTGTTCCTTAATGATACACGGAGCAGGCAAAGCACCTCCGTTTAACAAACCAGATAAATCTTCTGCTTCTTGAAAAGAGAAACTTCCTGAAATTTGCGTATTCCCTGAAGTGATTGGATTAATAACAGTTGGCGCACTAAAAACAACATTATCCATTGAAATAGCAATGATACGCTTCACGTTTTCTGTCGTCATTTTACCCCATGCATCCGATCCATCAGGCGTCATCTGAAGATCCACCGTGATTTTTCCATCGCGTTGATCAAAACCAGTAGATGCTTTTAGTATGTGTGAGCCATTCACTTTAGCTTCACCTGATTCAGGAACTTTACACGCATAAAGCATGTACCCCATCTTCTTCGATTTTTTATCTAATTCTTCTGGCTCTGCTCCCCACATAAATCGAATAGTTGGTGGAAATGCAGCCATCACATCATTTCTTCGAAAGATACTTTCAACCATTGCTTTATCGCTGATTTGAACTGCCCCAATTGCAAAATCCCCGACTGGTTGAATTAAATCAGTCAATCCTTTTTTACCGGTATTTTTTGTGTCCGACAAAGTTTCTACTTGAACTGAATCAGTAGTGGTTGTATCCTCGGTAACTTGAGCCTCTACTTTTTTAGAAGTAGCATCCGCTTTCTCTAATTCTAATTTAAGTTCACTTGGCGCATAAGTTTCAAAGAACTCTAAATTTGCTGTTGATTGTAATTTTTGAGCAACCGTGTTTTCATCTTGTACACCAGGAAGCTCAATATATAGACGGTTATTCGCTCCATCTTTTTGAATATTAGGCTGTGCAACACCGAATTGGTTAATTCGTCGACTCATAATCTGCTCCACTCCATCCATAGAAGATGAAATAAGCGTACGGAAATAAGCTTCAACCTGAGCATCTGTTGAGCGAATACCAATTCCCTCCCCTTTAAAGACATAATTCAAGGGAAGCCCCTTGTTTATTCTTTTATATTCAGAAATGAAAGCATCTAAAAAATCTTCTTTATTTAATCTCAATGCCGCTTCGAAAGGCTTAAGAAACTTTAAATCACGTGGATTTTTAGCATAATTTTTTATTAAATCTGGCAGGGAAATTTCCAAGGTAACACTCATTCCACCAACAAGATCAAGACCAAAAGCCAATGACCTCTTTTTCACTTGCGAAAAAGTAGAACCAAAAATTGGATAAACTTCTTTCTCTCCTTTATCACGTAGGATCTCATTTAGATATGCCGCTTTCGCTAAATCAGCACCATCAGCTTCCTTAAAATCTATTTTCGTGTTATTTGAAAGATAGGCAATCCCATTATTCTTAGCAGCCTCTTTTCGCAAAGCCCTAACCTTTTGATCGGCCTTCTTCTCTGCAGCAGCTTCTACATTACTTGCTACCCAAGTAAATGATAATTGATACAAGCATACTGAAACAAGCAAAACACTTATGAACCAAAAAAATCCTTTATTTCTCATTTAATTATATTTTTATTCGTTTTTTAAGGGAGCAAATATAGCAACTACGATTGGTAAAATCAATAATAATAACTACTATTTAAAAGCGCATTCAGGAAATGCGAAAAACATAGGGATTGATTAATTCAATTCATGGTAAAATCGAACTATTTTTTCAGTAAAATTTTTCCATGTATTATCTAAATTTTGCAACTTAATAGCAGCTTCAAATTGTGCTTTTAAATTCGCTTCAAAGTAATGATTTATTGATTCAGCTATCGCTTTCACCTCCAGTCCTTCTATAATTAACCCTGTTTTTTGATGATGTATTGTTTCTGCCAAACCTCCCACATTGGTGGCAATTAGCGGTAATTCAAAGTGATTTGAAATACTTGTGATACCACTCTGTGTGGCTGACTTATACGGCAAAACACATACATCAGCGGCAGAAAAATAATCTTTCACCTCATCATCGCCAATATAATTTGTAAATAAACTTACCCGCTCATTCAACTGACGATTATCAATAATATCCTGGTATTTCTGAAAACTCCCGTATACCTCACCTGCAACTATAAGCTGAAAGTCATCAGAAAGAAACTTCATTGCCTCCAGTAATAAATCCAAGCCTTTGTAATCACGAATAATCCCAAAAAACAAGATTATTTTTTTATCGGCCATTTTCTCCAATCCCAATTTTTGCAAGGCAGCTATTCTAGTCAACTTCTCACCAAATTGATTGTAAACGGGATGTGGGACATGGATATATCGCGCATTCGGGGCATAAAGCAATAAATCCTTGAGTACTTTTTCCGACATAACAATGAAGCCATCGTTGCGCTTTAAGAAGTAGCGATTACACCAATTATCAAAAAAGCGTTTTTCGTGAGGAATAACGTTATCTAAAACACTGATTCTCTTCGTTTTTTTAGTTTGACGACCTAAAACATACCCTAAGCTTGGAGCGAAAAATGTCATCCAATACTTCGTGATAATTAAATCGGGCTCCATCTTCTTGATTCTACTTGCAGTTCGAAAATACGTCAAGGGATTTATGGAATCCAACCAACGCTTAGATGGAATACAATCTGCGGCGTCATCGGGGCTAACTAATTGTGTTTTTCCAGGAAATAATAGCGACGGATATTGCCTTGAAAAAGTAATCGCTTCTACCTCGTGTTCTTTTTCTATTTCCCTATAAATTAATGCGTTAAACTGAGAAATTCCTCCTCGAAATGGATAAAAAGTAGAAAGAAATACGATTTTCATAGCTTAATTTATAGGATCTTTTCCATAGCATCCACCACCACAGAGGAATCAATCGAAAGCATACATGGCGCATCAAACTGACACGAATTTCCAAAATAACATTGACAAGGCGAAGGCGGACCAACTAAGATACCGCGACCATACAATTCGAATTCAAAAGGATTAAATATGGTATTCATGAGCACCATCTTTTTCTTTAAAGCGGTCGCAATATGCATCATCATTGTCACTTGAGTAACAATTGCATCACAACAATTGGTAATCGCAATAAATTCTTCCAAGGAAAAGTGACCCGGATAATATGCGTTTGAGGCGATGCTTAAGCGTTCATTCTTAGCATGCTCCAATTCTCCCCCTAAAAAAACAGGAAAATAACCCTTCTCTTGCAAAGACCTAGCGGTTTCCATCCATTTTTCATCCGACCATAAGCGCGTATTCCAACGTGGCCCACATCCTGTGTTGAGACCAATTATTTTTTTTCCCTTGGAAAACTCGGCCAACTTTTTTGTCCAAAATTGAACTTTTTCATGATTTAGATGAATGAGGTATTCTTCCTTATTAAATGTAAAATGGCAAATTTCAAATATTTCCTCCAGGTAAGTTTTTGTATTTTCTTTAGACAATCCATCAAAGTAACCGGTCAAAAGTTTGTGCTCGGCAGCGGGAGTACAAGCCGCTAAATGACCATCCTTCCATGTAAATCCATATTTCTCTTGTGCTGAAATCAAGCTCGTTAATAAACAAGCTTCCTTGTCCTTATCAAGATTAATCACCACATCAAATGAAGTATGTTGTAAATTGAAAAGCGAGACCTCGTTCAATGATAATAGCTCATCGATGCGATCTTTAGGGAGAATACTGGGACTTAAAGTAAGCCAAGTAATATGCGCGTTATGGTAGGTAGATCTCAATTTTTCTAAAAGAGGCGTGGTACGAATGACATCGCCTAAGGCACCTAATTTAATAAGTAGGATCTTTTTTTCTATTTTTTGATAATGCAGGCAACTTGAACAAATTGAACCATGTATTTTATTGGGTTTGCACGGAATACTTCCTTTAAAGTGCAGGCAATCAAATTTGGTATCGTTGTGGTTCATTTGTTAAAAATTAGGGCAAAAATAATCGAATGCAGACAATTCCCAATTATTAATTGCCGTATTCGATAATATCCATAAATATTTCTTTCCCGAATTTAACATTCAAGGTATCAAAATTCACGATACTTAAATCTTTATAAACTTTACGAATCATCCCAACATTGGCAGCATACTCTTCGTATTTCCGCTTATACTCAATCAAATTACGTTCTTTAGCTTGTTCCACACGAACGGTGCTATCGAAATACAAGCTATTGATTGTCTTTCCTTGAAAGATGAAATCGTAATACGCCTCTTCATTTTCATAGGCATTAAACTGATTCGTATTCCAAGTTTTTGAACTACTTATGGGAAAAATCAATTTCACTTTTCGCTGATTTTCCTCCACTAATTCAGCTTTGTTATTGTGAATTATGGTAGTCCACAGATCCGTAATTACCCAAGCGCTAAAAATATCAGCACGTTTAGAGCGGTAAAATTTTCTAGCAATCCTACCTTCATTATCAACGACAGTATCACCAATTAACGTTTTTAGTTGATAGTAAATGGTATCGTGTTTTATCACTGCATTAAAATCGTGATTAATTTCCATCACGTCATACACAACATATCTACCAGCACTCAATCCAAAAAAATGTTGATTCAGTGGGATAGGAATAGCATTCACTTGATCTTTTTTACAACTCTGTAAAAAGATAACTAGCATGGCAAGTACGATAACTAAAAAACTATTTTTCATCCGCATCATTATTTTCAAAGGTACAAAACTAATTGTTTGGATCTATTCCTTTTTGTTTACAAAATTCTACGAATTTATCTAATTCTTCTCCTTTTAATTGAACTCCCTTATTAAACATTGTTTTTCCCAATAATTTCCCTTTGGTATCATAACTATACGCCCAGCCTTGCAGCATTCCATTTCTGTAAGTACATCTCGAAATTATCACACCATTTGTATGAAAAGTAAGCCATTCTCCTTCCTTTTTATTCTTTTTGTATGTCCCTTTTTCTTTATTAATACCTTGAACAAAATACGATTCAAATGCCCCATCCATCATGCTATCTTTGTAATTTTCGATAGTTAGCACTTTTTCCTTATCCTCCCCTTGTCCCTCCAAATAATACGTAACTCTGATTCCATTAAGCTTATCCAACAAATAAGTCTCCTTACTAAGAATAAACCCTTGGGCACTGTAATTTGTCCAAACGGAATCTTTTTTCATTTCTTTATAACGCCCTGTGGACATTAGCTGATCATTTTCAAAATAAAACATGGCATCAGATAACTGATTTTTAAGTTGATGTTGAATAATTGCTTTTACTTTACCAGACGGAAAATAGTAACGGAATTCACCGAAAGGCTTGTTATCCTTAAATTGTCCTTGATAAATTGGCACCTTATTGTCGGGATAATACTTTACCCAAGGACCTTGTTTCCACCCTTTTTGATCCACTTTATTGACCTGAGAAAACCCAACAAACGAAAAAAATAAGGTGATTAATAGCGTGTATCTGATCATATTGCTAAAGAAAAA
>Ga0214919_10005837_pt1 | contig 17196 bp, 16 predicted proteins | sample LL1503_MetaG_FD_177994 | JGI IMG/M metagenome (GOLD analysis project Ga0214919, IMG submission 177994) | Freshwater microbial communities from Lake Lanier, Atlanta, Georgia, United States - LL-1503 | ecosystem: Environmental > Aquatic > Freshwater > Lake | place: USA: Georgia | collected...
AGCTTGGACCCTGGCCCTGCTGACACTGATCGCGACGCTGCAGTTTTTCGACCGCGCGCTCATCGTGGTCGTGATGGAACCCATCAAGCAGGAATTCGGACTGAGCGATTCGCAGCTCGGTGTGCTGTCGGGATTGAGCTACGCCGGCGCATTTGCGCTTGCCGGAATACCCCTGGGCTGGCTGGCCGATCGCAGCCGGCGGCGCAGCCTGTTGGCGCTCTTGCTGCTCGCCTGGAGCCTCCTCCTTGGCTTTTCCGCAACGGCGGCCAGCTTCGCGGCGCTGGTGGCAAGCCGGATTGGCATCGGCGCGATGGATGCGGGCGGACAGCCTTGCTCGGTGTCGATGATTGCCGACCTGTATCCGCGCCACCAACGCAGCAGCGCAGTGGCCGTCTTCTTTGCCGGCGTTCCGCTTGGCATGCTGCTGGGCTTCATGGCGGGCGGCTTCATCGCCGGGACCTGGGGCTGGCGCGCCGGGTTCTTCGCGGCGGCGATTCCCGGCGTGCTGCTGGCGGCCGCACTGCTGTGGGTGCGCGAGCCCGTGCGCGGCGCCACCGAGCCCGGGGGCGCCAGCCCCGACCAAGCCGCTCCTTCCCTGAGCCAGGCGCTGCGCTTCATGGTCGGACAACGCTCGCTGCTGCTGATCGTGGCCGCTTCGGTTCTGGTGACCGCCAGCTCCTCGGCGATGATGAGCTGGATCGGCGCGCTGCTGGTGCGCGTCCACGGCCTGAGTCTGCCGGAGGCGGGGGTGATGATGGCGCTGTGCATGGGTGGCGTGGGAGCGATCGGCACCGTGGCCGCCGGCATGGTGGCGGACCGCCTGGGCGCGCGCGACATGCGCTGGCAACCATGGCTGATGGCGGCCGGCGCGCTGCTGATCGCGGTGCTCGGCAGCCTGGTATGCATGCTTGAGAGCGTGGCCGCCGTAGCCGTCGCACTCGGTCTATTCGCGGCCTGCGTCGCAGGCCTCAATGGCCCAACCTATGCGCTGTCGCAAAGCCTGGTTCCGGTGCGCATGCGGGCGAGCTCGATGAGCACGCTGGTGGTGCTGCTGAACCTGATCGGCGTCGGCGTCGGACCGACGCTGGCCGGGGTGCTGAGCGATGTTTTCGCCGGCGCATTCGGCGCCGACTCGGTACGCTGGGCCATGGCCTGCGTACTGGCGCTCAACCTGCCGGCGGTGGCCTTGTTCGCGCGTGCCGCGCGCTCGATCCGGGACGACCTGGTCCGAGCCGGTTCAGCCGGTTGAGCCAGCGTTCGGGCACCGTTAAACCGGGTCGAAATACAGGCGACTGATGGTGTCGACCACACAGCCGGGCTTGTCCGAGCCGGCGATCTCGACTGTCACCCGAATGATCACCTGAACCCCCTGCGCCTGGACCTGCTCGGCGGCTATGACCAAGCCGCTGCCGCGGATGCGCGCGCCAACCCGGACCGGCGCTGGAAAGCGCACCCTGTCGCAGCCGTAGTTCACGCCCATGCGCAGGCGCTCGTAGCGCACCAGTTGGGGCAGGAAGTAGCTCGCGAGGGACTGGCTAAGGTAGCCGTGCGCAATGCAGGCGCCGAAGGGGCCGGCGGCGGCACGTACAGGGTCCACATGAATCCACTGGTGATCGCCGGTGGCGTCGGCGAAACGGTCCACCCGTTCCTGGCTCATGTCCATCCACGCGCTGGCGCCGAGGTCCTTGCCGATGGCGGCGATGACCGACGCGCTGGAGTCGAAAACAGTGTGCATGGCTAGGCCCGCTGCGCACTCACCGACACCACCTCGCCGGTCATATAGCTGGAGTAGTCGCTGGCCAGAAACACGATGACATTGGCCACCTCCCACGGTTCCGCCGCCCGTCCGAAGGCCTCTTTGGCAGCGAGCGTGTTGAGCAACTCCTCGGAAGCCGACTTCTTGAGAAAGGCGTGGATCGCGATCGACGGCGCGACGGCGTTGATCCGCACGCCGAATTCGGCCGCCTCCATGGCGGCGCAGCGTGTCAGCGCCATCACGCCCGCCTTGGCCGCCGCATAGTGCGCCTGCTCTGCCTGCGCGCGCCACCCCAACACCGACGCGTTGTTGACGATCACGCCGCGGCCGCGCGCCTGCATCGGCTTGAGCGCAGCGCGCATCATGCGGAAGGTTCCGTTGAGCGTTATGTCGATCACCCGGTGCCACTCGTCGTCGGACATATCGACCAAACGCTGGCTGCCGCCCATGCCGGCATTGTTGACCAGTACGTCGACATCGCCGAGTCGGTCGTGCGCAACGCACATCAGTGCGTCGACCTGCTCCTGCCGGCTGACATCGCACAGTTGGCCCCAGACCTCGGTCAGGCCGGTCTGGCTGCGGATGGCCGCGACCGCCTCGGTGAGGCGGCGCTCGTGGACATCGGAAATCAGCAGCGCCTGCGCGCCTTCCTCGGCGCACCGTCTGGCGGTCGCAAAGCCGATGCCGGCGCCGGCAGCGGCCGTCACCAACACCGTCTTGCCTTTGAGCAGGCCGTGGGCGGGAACATAAGCGGGCGGGAGTGTCATGGTGGTGATGGGTGCGGGCGTGTCGCTGGGCCGGCTCAGCTGCCGTAGACCTTCTGCGCGGGCTCGGCGTTTTCGATGAGCTGGGCGACGACCGCGCCGAGTTCGAACAGCTCCCAGCGCGCGCCCTTGTCGACGATGCGCCCGGTACGCCAACCATCGGCCAGCGACAGTTCACCGCCCTTGGTCTCAAAGCAGCGGCCAGTGACCGACTCCGACAGCGGGCTTCCGAGCCAGACCACCACCATCGCAACATTCATCGGGTCCCAGAGGTCAAAGCCGCTGTCAGGTTTTTTCACCATCTCGGGCATCGCGCCTTCGGTCATGCGGGTACGCGCCGCCGGCGCCAGGCAGTTGACGGTGATTGCGTAGCGCGCCATCTCCGCGGCCTGCACCAGCGTCAGGCCGGCGATACCGGCCTTCGCGGCAGCGTAGTTGCTTTGCCCTACCGAGCCCTGCAATCCGGCGCCCGAACTGGTGTTGATGATCCGCGGATGCGCCACCGGGGCGCCCGCCTTGTATGCGTCACGCCAGCGCCGACCCAGCACGTTGGCAAGACAAAAATGGCCCTTGAGGTGTACCCGAATCACCTCGTCCCAGTCGTCTTCACTCAAGCTGATGAACAGGCGGTCGCGCAGGACGCCGGCGTTGTTGACCAGCACATGGACTTCGCCGAAGGCGTCGACGGCTGCGTCGACGATGGACTGTGCGCCGCCCAGGGTCGTGATATCGCCGCTGCTGACCAGCGCCCGGGCACCGGCGGCCCGGAGTTCTTCCGCCACGCCGTGCGCGGCGTCGGCTCGGACATCGTTGACCACCACCTGGGCCCCGGCAGCGCCAAAGGCCAGCGCGTAGGCGCGGCCAAGGCCAGCACCCGCCCCGGTGATGATGACGGTGCGTTGCTCACAAATTTTCATACGGTTGTCCCCTGCCGGGCCTCAGGAAGCGATAGCGGGCTGGCGCTCATAGCCGCTCGATGATGGTGACATTGGCCTGACCGCCCCCTTCGCACATGGTCTGCAGCCCGTAGCGGCCACCGCTGCGCTCGAGTTCATGCAGCAGCGTCGTCATCAGCTTCGTTCCGGATGCGCCCAGCGGATGGCCCAGCGCGATGGCGCCGCCGTTGACATTGGTCCGCTCGCGCGGGTAACCGGTTTCCTGGAGCCAAGCCATCACCACCGAGGCGAACGCCTCGTTGATCTCGACCAGATCGATGTCGTCGAGCCGCATGCCGCTTCTCTTGAGCGCGTGTGCGGTGGCGGCGATCGGTGCGGTCAGGTGCCAGATGGGATCGTCGGCGCGCACGCTGAGGTGATGCACGCGCGCCCGCGGCGTGAGTCCGTAGCGCTTGAGCGCCTGCTCCGACACGACCAGCACCGCCGACGCCGCATCGCAGGTGGAACTGGAAACGGCGGCGGTGATCCCGGCATAGGCCGGATCGACCGGCTGCAGGCCGGCCATCTTTTCCAACGTACTGGCGCGCGCAGTTTCATCCATCGAAAAGTCACCGTAGGGCAGGATTTCGCGGTCGAAGCGTCCCGCGGCGATGGCGGCCAGGGCGCGGTCGTGGCTCTCCTTCGCAAACACCTCCATCGCCTCGCGCGTCAGCCCCCAGTGGTCGGCGATGCGCTGCGCGGCGTAGAACTGGTTGACCGGCGCGTCGCCAAAGCGCGCGCGCCAGCCGGTGCTTTGGGCAAACGGCGTAGTGAATCCCAGCGCCTGGCCGGCGAGCATCGCCGAACCGATGGGAATGCGCGACATGGTTTGCACGCCGCCGGCGAGCACCACGTCCTGGGTGCCGCTCATGACCGCCTGCGCGGCGAAATGCACCGCTTGCTGCGAGCTGCCGCACTGCCGGTCGATGGTCGTTCCCGGAACGCATAGCGGCAATCCTGCCACCAGCCAGGACGTCCGGGCAATGTCACCCGCTTGCGATCCCACCGTGTCCACACAGCCGAAGATGACGTCGTCGTAATCAGCCGCCGGTATGGGGTTGCGCGCCACGATGGCTCCGACGACATGGGCACCGAGGTCGGCCGCGTGCACATGGGCCAGCGACCCGTTGCGTTTTCCGGTGGGCGAGCGCAGCGCGTCGACGATAAAGGCTTCTGCCATGGTGTGATCCTCCTATGTCGCCAGTGATCGGCGCTCTACAGCGCCAGCATGGCCGCCGGACCCAGCGCCGCGTCGCCGTCGAGCACCATGTCCGACAGGCGCGCCCGGTGGAAACTGCGGTCGCCCCAGGCCGCGTCGAGCACCCAAGCGCGCTTCATGAACATCTGCAAATCCACCTCCCAGGTATAGCCCACCGCACCGTGGACCTGAATGCCCTTGCGGCCTGCGGCCCAGGACGCCTCCGCGCTGGCCAGCTTGGCATGCGACACCAGCGCGGCACGGTTGGCGCTGCCGCTGGCGCTCGCCAGCGCTGCGCGGTACAGCACCGGCTTGGCGAATTCGATCAGCGTGACAAGGTCGGCCAGGTGGTGCTTGACCGCCTGGAAGCTGCCAATCACCTTGCCGAACTGTTTGCGCTGCGATACATAGTCGACCGAAAGGTCGAGCATGCGCTGGGCCAGCCCGATCAGCTGCCCGCTGGTGCTCAGGCTTGCCCGGTCCAGTGTGCGGTCCCACAGACGCTGCGCGGCAGCGCCGTCGAGGACTTCGGTATGCGCTGCCGGCGTCCACCGCACGGCGGCCAGGCGCCGCGAAGCGTCGATGCTGGGCAGTGGCTCCAGTTGCACCGCGTCGCGCGGCACCGCGTGCAGCGACAGCCCGGACGCCGTGGGGTGCGCCAGCAGCAGCAGGCTCGCCAGATGCGCGTCGGCGACCCAGGGGTTGACCGGGTGGCCAACCGCCAGCCTGGCGCTGCCGTCGGCGACCTTGGGCAGCCATTCGCGGCGCAGCGGATGGCCCTCGGGAAGGTCTGCCAGCAGACCCGCTGCCACATAGGCGGTATCGGCCAGTGAATCCGGAATCGCGTAATAGCCGAGTTCCTGCGTCATCAACGCCCAGTCCATATCACCCAGCCCCAATCCGCCTTCGGCCTCAGGCACCGACAACGCGGTCAACCCCTGGCCGGCGAGTTTGGCGCGCAGCGCAGGCGAGCGCCCACCGTCGGTCTCCCATACCTCGCGCAACATCTCAGGCGCCGCCTCGGTCATCAGAAACCGGCTCATCGCGTCGCGAAAGGCGAGTTGCTGCTCGCTGAATGTGAAGTCCATCGCGCAAGTCCTTAGTTCTTAGGAAGGTCCAGAACGCGCTCGGCGATGATGTTGCGCTGGATCTCGTTGGAGCCAGCGTAGATCGGGCCGGCCTGGGCAAACAGGAAGCCCTCAAGCCACTCGTTCACCTCGGGGTCGTCGATCAGTTCGGCACGCGGCCCCAGAATACGCAGCGCGGTCTCGTGCATCTGCAGGTCGAGTTCCGACCAGAATATCTTGTTGGTGCTCGCCTCGGCACCGACCTTGCCGCCCTTGGCGATACGACTCACGGTGTGGTAGCTCGCCAGGTTGTAGGCCTCGGCGCCCATCCAGGCCTGCAAGACCGCCTGGCGCAGCGACGGGTCGCGATCGGCCTGCGCCCGGTGGCTGCGATAGAGCTCGACCAGGCGCTTGGCCGTACGCTGAAACCGCGCCGGCGAACGCAACAGCAAGCCACGCTCGAAACCGGCCGTCGCCATCGCGACGTTCCAGCCCTGGCCCTCGGCGCCCACCAGGTTGTCGGCACTCACCCGGACATCGTCAAAAAACACCTCGGCAAAAGCCTGCTTGCCGTTGAGCGCCTTGATCGGCCGGATGGTGATGCCGCGGGTGTCCAGCGGCACCAGCAAGTAGCTCAGCCCATGATGGCGCGTCGACGTCGGGTCGCTGCGGAATAGTCCGAACATCCAGTTGGCAAACAGCGCCCGGGTCGACCAGGTCTTCTGGCCGTTGATGACATAGCCGTCGCCGTCACGAACCGCGCGGCTGCTGATGGCCGCCATATCGGAGCCGGCATTGGGTTCGCTCCAGCCCTGCGCCCACATATCGTCGCAACGCGCCATGGGCGGCAGGAACCGGGCCTTCTGGGCAACTGAGCCGTACTCCATCAGGGTCGGGCCGAGCAGCAAAATCCCATTCTGGTTGACCCGCATCGGCGCGTTGGCGCGGTAGTACTCTTCCTCGAAAATCAGCCAGTCGAACAAGTCGCTGCCGCGCCCACCCAGCGTTTCGGGCCAGGTCACGCTGCTCAGGCGCGCGTCAGCCAGCGTGGCTTCCCAGACCCGGTGCTGCTCGAAACCCTCTCGGGTGTCGTAACTCGCCAGCGCCTGCGCCGGCACGTGGCGGGCCAGCCATTCGCGCACCTCGCTGCGAAAGGCGCGCTGAGCCTCGGTGTAGTTCAGGTCCATGGGCTCTTCGCTTTCAGAACTTGGCTTCGCGCTTTTCCACGAATGCCTTTCGCGTTTCGACGGAGTCCGGGCTCAGGTAGGCCTGCAGCGTGAAGCCCTGCTCCCACCGGTATTTGGCCTCCAGATCGCCGTCTTCGATTCCGTTGAGGGCCTCCTTGGCGATGCGGATCATGGCCGGACTCTTGGCTGCGATCTTCGCAGCGACCGCCAGCGCCTCGTCGCGCAGCGCGGCGCGGGCCACCACACGCTCGACCGCGCCCAGGCGCAAGGCCTCGGCCGCGCCGATCATTTCGCCCGTAAAGAACAGGTAGCGGGTCTTCTGCACGCCGAACATGCGCTGCATGTGCGCCGCCCCACCCATCGCACCCCGATCGACCTCGGGCAACCCGAAACTCGCGTCGTCGGCGGCGATGACGATGTCCGCCGCGCCGCATAGGCCGATGCCGCCACCCAGGACAAAACCGTGCACGGCTGCAATCACCGGAACCCGGTTACGGTGCACGGCCTGAAAAGTGGCGTAGTTGCCGGCGTTAAGCGACACGATCAGGCCCGGGTCTGCGTTGAGCTCCTTGATGTCGACGCCGGCGCAAAAGCCGCGACCCTCGGCGCGGATCAGGAGCACCCGGACCTCGGGCGAATCGCCCCGTGCCGCAATCTCGGCGGCGAGCGCGTGCCATCCTGCGGCGTTGAGGGCATTCACCGGCGGGCGGTCGATCACGATTTCGGCCACGCCGTCGGCGTGCACCGTCGTCTTGAACTGTGGTGCGCTCACGCCCTCACCCCGTTTGGTGAACACAGGGCTGCCAGGCGTTCGCCGGCCTGCGCGACGATGCCGTCCAACAGCTCGCGGCAACTCAGCAGCTCACCGATCAGCGCAGCCACCTGGCCGGACGACATCACGCCCAGCGCCGGCTCTCCCTGCACCATCGAGCGCTCCAGCAGTACCGGCGCATTGGCCGCCATCACCGTCTGCGCGACGGCAGACGGCCCCTCGCGCACAGCCTGCAACAGCAAGCGCAGCGCATGGCGCCCGGTCATGCCGGTCTGCGCCTTCCATCGCCAGGCGCTGCCCAGCGCGATGCGCAGGCGTTTGAAAGCAGAAGCGTTTTCCAGCATCGCAAGGTATTCATTCTCAATCATGCGCTGCGGCATGCCGTCGACCAAATAGGAGACCCGAACCCGGTCAGCGTCGCGCACCGACAGATAGCGCTGCACCGTCGCCGCCGGCACGCCGGAGTCGGTCGTCATCAGGAACCGGGTTCCCATCGCGATGCCCTGCGCGCCAAAGGCCAGCGCAGCCACCAGGCCGCGGCCATCGTAAAAGCCGCCGGCAGCGACCACCGGCACACGCACGGCATCGACCACCTGCGGCAGCAACACGGTGGTGGGTACCGATCCGGTGTGTCCGCCGCCCTCTGCGCCCTGCACCGTGATCACGTTGGCGCCCATGTCGATCGCCTTTTGCGCGTGCTTGAGCGCGCCCACCGTCGGCATGCATACGATGCCGGCATCGCGCAGTCGGGCGATCACCTTCTTGTCGGGGCCGCGGCCGTAGCTCACCGCGCGCACGCCGTGGTGCACCGCCAGGTCCAGCAGCTGCTGCGCATTGGGCTGGAACATGTGAAAGTTCAGGCCGAAGGGCTTGCCGCCCGTGAGCTCCTTCACCCGCACGATGTCGGCTTCGATACGGTCCGCGGGGATCGTCGCGCCAGCGAGGAAGCCGAAACCGCCGGCGTTACAAGTCGCAGCCACCAGACCGGGTCCGGCCACCCAGCCCATCGCGGTCTGCACCACCGGAAGCTCGCAGCCCAGCAGGTCGCACAAAGGCGTTCTCAGCAAGGCGCGGCTCATGTGTCCTTCTGGGCGGCGGCCTTGTTGGCGGCGGCCATCGACTTGCCGTCGAGTCCGCCGAGGGTTCCGGCGCCGAGCAGCTGGCTGTGGGTGTGCGCAAAGTGGTGGTATCCGAAGGCCACATCCATCGTGCTGCGCAGACCCTGCAATTCTTCGGCCCGGTTGATCACCGTCTTGGTGAGCGCCAGGCCCATGCGCGGCTGGGTCGCGATACGGGCCGCCATCTCATAGGTGCGGGCTTCAAGTTCGGCGCGCGGAACGACCCGGTTGACCATGCCCATCATGTAAGCCCGCTGCGCCGGCATACGTTCGCCCAGAAACAGGAACTCCTTGGCGATGCGCGGGTTGAGTTCGTGCACATGGGCAAAGTACTCGACGCCGGGTATCCCCATGCGCACCACCGGGTCCTGGAAAAATGCGTCGTCGCTGGCGACGATCAGGTCGCACACCCAGGCCAGCATCAGGCCTCCGGCAATGCACGCGCCTTGCACCATGGCGATGGTCGGCTTCGGTATGTCATGCCAGCGCCGGCACATCCCCAGATAGACCTCCTGTTCGCGCACGAAGTACTGCTCACCGCCGGGCTTGTTGGTGTGGTCCCACCACATGCTTTCGCGGTCGAAAGCCTTGTCGATGTCGCGCCCCGGCGTTCCGATATCGTGCCCCGCACTGAAGTGCTTTCCTGCGCCGCGCAAAACGATCACCTTGACCGCGTCGTCGTCGACGGCGCGACGCAAAGCCGCGTCCAGCGCGTAGGTCATCTGCGAGTTTTGCGCATTATTGAAGCCCGGCCGGTTCATCGTCACCGTCGCCACGCTATCGCTCACTGCGTACAGCACCGGATCGTCGGTCTCGTAGACGGCCTTGTCCTCGCGCTGCACGAACGCGTCGCCGGGGTCCTTGGACGTCATGCTCATGCTCCCAGCGCCGTGGCGCGCAAAAAGTGGGGGTCCAGGCGCGCCAGCCAGTCGCGCTGGGCCTGGGTTGGCGCAGGCGTTTGCGCCACGTCGTCAGCGATAAAAATTGCAAAGCCGGTCGCCTCCTGGACCTGCGCGGCGCTCACGCCCGGGTGCAGGCTGCGCAAGCGCACCTGGCGCTCGGGCCCGCCGAAATCCATCACGCACAGGTTGGTGACCAGCAGCCGGATGTCGATGTCGTCCAAGCTCCAGCCGCGCTCCAACCGCGCCGGGTTGTAGCCGGCAGCAGCGACCATGTCGACCTCTGCGTCGACAAAGACCTTTTTGCTGTGGTTGGGAACGAAAAAACTGTTCGCGTGGTTCATCGAGTTGCCCGGGAATCCGCGTACGCCAAGCATCATCGACTTGGGCTTGGTGTAGTCGGCGCCGATCATCGATATGTTGGCCTGGCCGAAGCGGTCGATCTGGGTCGGTCCGACCATCGCATGGCGCTTTCCGCTCCACACGCTGTCAAAGATGCGCGCGAAACCCATCCAGGTCTCGCGCCGGGGCTGGTAGTCCTTCAGGGGACCCGAGCGCGGTCCAATCGGCACCGGCTCGCTGACCAGCCAGGCCTCCGAGTCGGTCATCATCAGGTCGCGGTTGATGCTGACCATGCACAGCGAGGCCGCCAGCCGCGGCACGATGCCGATTCCGGTAGCCAGAATCTCGCCGTCGTCTTTCCAGGCCTGCGCTGCGGCGCAAATCACACGGTCGACCAGTTCGGTATCGGGCTTCACTTCTGCCATCCGCTCGCCTCTCAAAACACCGGCAAAGGCAACTGGCGGATCGCCGCCTCACCGCCGACGCGGTCCAGGTACTGCGCATGGCTGCATTGCACATAGCGCTCGGCATAGCCGGACCATCCGCCTTCCTCTTTGGCGCTGGCCGCATACGCCTTGAAGTGTCCGACGTCGAATCCGTACAGCGGCGCGCAACTGGTCGGATGCGCACCGCAGGGTATATGGACCACCGCGCTGGTACAGGAGCGATCCCAGAACACCTGGCGCGCCTCCTGCGGCGCATGAAATTCAGCGGTTGGCACCAGCTCGTCGCAGCTGACAATGGTCTTGCGCGCAGCGCCGGCAAACAGGTCGTCCATGTAGATGTCCGGGCCTCGGATCTGGCAGACGCCGCGCGCGTCGGCGCGGTCCACGTGCAGTAGCGCGGCGTCCAGCGCAAGCGCCGGCATGGCCAGCCACTGCCTGTCGTCGTAAGGCGATCCGACCAGTTGCAGGTGGCTGTTCTTGAGCACATCGGTTCCAAGGCCGACCCGGGTCGGGATGAACGGGACGCGCATGACGGCGGCTTTGAGCCCCAACAGCATCAGGCCCTCGTCGATTTCCATCACCTCCAGGCGGCCCGATTGGCGGGCCTGTCGAAAGTAGGGCTCCAGCGGGATGAAATCCAGCGACACAAAGGCGAAGATCAGCTTGCGGACCTTGCCGGCAGCGCACAGCATGCCCACGTCGGCGCCCCCGTAGGACACCAGCGTAAGGTCCTTGAGCGGCGAGCGCAGGATTTCACGCACCAGCGCCATCGGCTTGCGCCGCGGTCCCCAGCCGCCAATGCCGACGGTCATTCCATCCTCGAGGTGGGCGACGGCCTGCGCGGCCTGCATCAGTTTGTCGGCCACGGAATCAGCCTCTTGCGACGGCCAGGATGGTCGCTTCCCTGCCCGCACGCGCCTGTCTCCGTCCTTCGCACATCATCAGTCGCTCCGCTTTCCAATAGGCTTATCTGGCGGCTATTGTCGCCGCGTTCAGATCACATTCATCGTCCAATAAGACTATCGCTACACCAGCCCTGTCGCGTGCGCCCCATCCCGGCGCATCGCCGCCTGCCGCGGGGGTGTCAGGCGGCGGCGAAGTCCGGATAGTCGCTGTAGCCGCCAGCTCCACCGCTGTAGAGCGTCTTGCGGTCAAATCGTGCCAGCGCCTGACCCCGGCGCAGCCGATCGACCAGATCGGGATTCGCTATGAAATGTCGGCCGAAGGATATCGCCTGCCCCATTCCTGACGCCACGGCAGCGGCCGCATCGTCCGCGCCGAATCCGTCATTCAGGATCAGACGCTCGCCGAAGTGGGTGCGCGCCAGCGCAAACGCGTCCACCTGCGGCAACGGTGAGCGCATCACATGCAGGTAGGCCAGGCCCAGCGACGCAGTCTGGCGCATCAGTTCGGCATGGGTTTGAGCCGAGTCCTCGTCGGAGGTGTCGTTGTAGGTGTTGCCGGGGTTGACGCGCAGACCGACCCGTCCCGGTCCGATCGCCTGCGCCATGGCCTGCAGGCACTCGACGATGAAACGCGCACGGTGCGCGGGCGACCCGCCATACGCATCGGTGCGCTGGTTGGTCGACGAACTCAGGAACTGCATCGGCAGATAGCCGCTGGTTCCATGCAATTCAACGCCGTCAAAGCCCGCTTCGCGCGCGTTGCGCGCCGCCTGCGCGTGCTCGCGGACGATGGCGCGCACCCCCTCGGTCGTCAGCGCCTGCGGTTCGTCGTAGGGCTGCAGGCCGGCACTGTCGGTATGGATCTCGCCCGCCGCCCGCAGCGCCGAAGGCGCCACCGTCGCGACACCGGCGGATTTGATGTGCCGGCTGCCGATGCGCCCCGCGTGCATCACCTGCAGCACGATCCGACCGCCGCGCGCGTGCACCGCTTGCGTCACGTGTTGCCAACCCGCCACCTGAGCGCCCGTTGCGATGCCTGGCTGGCGGTTATAGGCCTGCCCGGTGGCGCTGGGCCAGGTGCCCTCGGCGACGATCAGCCCTGCGCCGCTGCGCTGGCCGTAATAATCGACCATCACGGCCGAAGGAACGCCGTCGGCACCGGCGCGGTTGCGCGTCATCGGCGCCATCACGATCCGGTTAGCCAGCCGCAGTTCTCCTAGCACCAGGGCTTCGAGCAGCCCCATGTCAGCGCACCCGAATCCTGGGCGACGGTGTGCCCCGGCGCATGGTCAGCAGGAATTGCTCGACTGGCGCCGGCGCCGCTACCTGCGGCAGTTCGTCCTTGTCACTGCGATCGGCCCAGAATTCGCGCCACGACGGAAACAGGTCATGGAAACTTCCGTAGGCCGGCTGCCTGCCGGGCCAGCGCATCTTCATGTCGCCGATCGGCGGTTTGTTCAGGTCGGTGGCGTACCAATAGCACGGCAGACGCCGTCGGAAATACCACGCGCCGTCGATGCGCTCGTAGTCGTCCCAGTACAGCATCTGCATGATGATCCATTCGGCACCGCACTCGTGCTCGTTCTTCGAGTAGACCACCCCGGTAGCGTGATCGGCGTCCTTGAACTCGATGATGTGCTGACCCAGATGGTGCGAGGTTCCGGTGAACTGGTGGCGCAGCGTGTCGCTTTGCCAGACTTTGAAATGCGCCCGCCCCACCTTGTCGCGTCCGACGCGGATATCGGGCGCAAACAGGTTCACATGCGCGTCCATGTCGCGCATGTCCAGCGACAGCGAATACTTGGCCGCCAGCTGTCGAATCGCGTCGATCGACTCCAGCCGGTCGACGCGTTCCTCCAGCGTGCTCACAGCGCGGTCACCAGAACCGCCGATCGTCCGCCGTCCACCGGCAGTGCTGCGCCGGTGATGTAGCGCGCCTCGTCACTGGCCAGAAAAAGTATCGCGTTGGCGATGTCGACGGGCTGGCCGACGCGCCCCATCGGGATCAGTTTCTCGGTGGCCTTGCGGGTCGCTAGGTCGGACAACATGGCGGCGGTCGCCGGCGTCTCGACGACAGCCGGCACTACGACGTTGACACGAATTCCGGCCGCCGCGCCTTCAGCCGCCGCAGCGCGCGAAAAATTGATGATCGCTGCCTTGGCCGCCGAATACCCCGCCATCCAGGCCGTTCCAAGCGTTCCGCAAATGGACGACAGGTTGATGATCGAACCGCCCGAGGCCTGCATCAGCTGCATCGCCGTGCGCGTTCCCCAAAAGGTGCCGTCAACCGAGGTGGTGAAGTTCAGCCGCCAATCGCTGGTGCTGGTCTGCGCCAGCGCGCCCCAGCTATAGGCCATCGCGTTGTTGACCAGCACGTCGAGCCGGCCGTGTCGCGCGGCGGCGGCCTCGATGGCCGCCACATATTGCGCCTCGTCGCCCACGTCGGCCTGTACCGCATCGGCCCGGCCGCCAGCGGCGACGATCTGAGCGACGACCGCGTCCAACGGCTCCCTGCGACGGCCGCAAATGACCACCGTTGCACCCTCCTGCGCCAGACGGATCGCGGTCGCCGCGCCGATTCCGCTGCCACCGCCCGACACAAATGCCACTCTCGCCTGCATCCGCAATCCCATGGTCTGATCTCCGTACTAGAAAAAGGCGCTGCCGCCATTGACGGCAAGATTCTGCCCGGTCACAAAGCCCGCATCGTCGCTGGCCAGAAACAAGGCGGCGCGCGCGATGTCTTCGGGTTCGGCCATGCGGCCCATCGGAACGCCGCGGATGATGGCGTCGGACCATTCCTGCGGGATTCCCTGCATCATCGGGGTGTTGGTAGGCCCGGGTACCAGCGAGTTGACCCGGATGCCCTGCGCCGCCAGTTCCTTGGCCATGCTGCGCGTCAGGCCCATCAACGCCGCCTTGGACGCGCAGTAGTGCGCCGGCCCGTCGCCGCTGGCGGCGGCGGTGCTCGACACGTTGATGACCGTGCCCCGGGTGCCGGTCTTTTGCATCACGCGCACTGCGGCACGCGCGCAGTAAAAGGCACCACTGAGATTGACCTGGATGACACGCGCCCAGGTCTCGTCGCTGATGTCGGAAAAAGCGTCGACCGAACCGACGCCGGCGTTGTTCACCAGCACATCGACGCGGCCGTGCTGCAACTGCACAGAGTCGAACAGCGCGTTGACCTCACCACTGTCGGCGATATTGACCCGAAAAGCCTGGCCGTTGCTGCCCGCCAACGTCTCCTGCGCTGCGGCCAGGTTCAGGTCCAGCGCGACCACCTGCGCACCCTGCGCTGCGAACAGGCGCGCCATGGCCCTGCCCATTCCCTGTCCCGCACCGGTGATCACCGTGACCTTGTCCTTCAACCGCATAGCGCCCCCTGTAGGCCACCGTTGGCAGCCCCGTTTTCCCGAGCGCCGGACGGCGCCACCAAGGGGTGAAAGATAGCTGCTGCGAGGCGTCCATTCATCGTCCGATAAGACGATGGCCCGCCGGCGCGGTGCGCCGCAATCAGGGGCCGGGACGGGTTGGAAAAAGGCGCGCCATAAACGCGTCGCGTCCGATATCCCAGGCGCGCGGCCAGTCGTCGGCGCGCCACGCGGCTTCGATGCCGCCGTCGATCATGATGATCTGGCCCACGATGAAGCGCGCCTGCGGGCTGAGCAAAAACGCATAGAGATCGGCAACCGCCTGCGGTGGCGAAAACTCGCCCAACGGCAACGGCAACGCGCGGATCATCGGCCCCTTGTGGGGGTCCTGCAGATCGTGCTCCAGCAACGGCGTCATCACCGGGCCCGGCGCCACGCCGTTGAGGCTGATTCCTGCACCGGCCCACTGCGCGCCTGCGGCGTTGCGGCGGATCCAGCGTGCCAGCGCCATCTTGCTGACCTGGTAGCCCAATTGGGGCGTCTTCGCCAGTGCCGCCGCGACGCCCGGGACGGCGGACCCGGCGCCATCGAGCAACTGCGCAACCAGCGGTTCCGGAATGCCAGGCGAAATGGCGACCGAGTCCGAGACCGTCGCCGCAGCAGCCGAACGCCCGGCAGCGGCCAGCGCGGGCCGAAGCCCTTGGAGCAGTTCGACGGCGCCGCAGTAGTTGATCTCCAGCATCAGCGCCACATTGCCGGGCATGTCGACGCCGGCGTTGGCGACCAAGCCGTCGAGCACTCCGGCGCACAGCGCGAGCGTTTGCGCGACGGCGCTGGCCCTGCCTTGCGCGCTCGACAAGTCGGCCTGCACTTCGGCGCCCTTGCCCGGCAGGTCGATGCCGATGACGCGCACGCCTTGGGCGGCCAGATGCGTGCGCGTGGCCAGGCCCATGCCCGACTGCGACCCGCTAATGGCGATGGTGCTCATGGTGTGGGCGGCGCTTCGGGCGCGGGAACGGCCCGGGCCTGCAGCAATCGCAAAATTTTCTTGTCGACCTTGTTCGAGGCATTGACCGGCAGTGCGTCCATAAAGAAAACGCTGCGCGGCACCTTGTAGTTGGCCATATTCTCGCGGCACCAGGCGATCAGCTCGACGGCCTGTACCTGCGCGCCCGAACGCAGAACGACGCAAGCGCAACCGACCTCACCGAGTCGCTCGTCCGGCAGCCCGATCACGGCCACCTGCGCGATGGCGGGGTGCGACACCATGAGCCGCTCGATTTCAGCTGGATAGCAGTTGAATCCGCCGTTGATGAACATGTCTTTCAGGCGATCGGTGATGCGCAAGTAGCCCCGATCGTCCATCACGCCGATGTCACCGGTATGCAGCCAGCCCTGCGCGTCGATGGCCTCCCGGGTCGCCGCCTCGTCTTCAAAGTAACCCTGCATCACATGGTAGCCACGCAGCAATACCTCGCCCGCCTCGCCGTGCGCCAGACTGCGCCCCTGCGGGTCCGCGACGCGGACCTCGGTCCCCGGCAGCGCGTGGCCACAGGTGTTGGCGATGGTCTCGGCGCTGTCGTCCGGATCGCACAGAGTCGCGCAACCGCCCCATTCGGTGAGCCCGTAGGCGGTCGTGACCCGTTTGAATCCGAGTTCCTCGCGCATACGGGTGATCAGGATCGGCGGCACGCTGGCTGCCCCGGTGCAGGAGGCATTGAGCGACGACAGGTCAAAACGCGCGCGCCCGGGGTGCGACAGCATGGACAGGAACAGCGTGGGCGGGCCGGGCAGAAAACTGATCCGGTCGTCGCCAATGCGCTGCATCACGGCTTCGGCGTCAAACACCTGTTGCGGATAGACCGTCGCACCGCGCAGGAACGCGGCAACCCAGCCGGCCTTGTAGCCGAAAGCGTGAAAAAAGGGGTTGACGACCAGGTAACGGTCGCCCTCGCCAAGCCCCACGCATGCGCTCCAAACTTGGAAGGCACGGATCGTCGGGCCATGGGCTGCCATGACGCCCTTGGGCCGGCCGGTGGTACCCGAGGTGAACATCAGGTCGGCGGTCGAGTCGGCGCGCAGCGCGGCTTCGCGCAGGTGCACCTGCGCAGCGGGTGTGGATTGGCCGGCGCGCAGAAATTCGGCCCAGCGGATCTCGCCGGCGCGTGGCGCACCGTCACCGATCACAATGGTGTGCGCCAGACTATCGAGTCCCATGCCGTCGAGCTGCATCGGAAAATGCTGACCCAGAAACTGGCCGATGCAAAATAGCACGCGCGCGCGGCTGCGCAGCAAAATGTCGGCCGCCTCGGCACCCTTCATCCGGGTGTTCAGCGGCAGCAGCACGGCGCCGGCCATGTGAATGCCGCAGGCAGCCAGAATCCATTCATGGCGATTGGGCGCCCAGATCGCCACCCGGTCGCCGGTTTCGAC